>Ga0207866_1001249_pt1 | contig 26104 bp, 31 predicted proteins | sample HigsolmetaAR203D_FD_184835 | JGI IMG/M metagenome (GOLD analysis project Ga0207866, IMG submission 184835) | Ionic liquid and high solid enriched microbial communities from the Joint BioEnergy Institute, USA - AR20-3-D (SPAdes) (version 2) ...
GGCCTCGGCGCGACGGCGGCCGATCTTCGGGCGGTTGCCGATCACCTGGATGGCCACGTTGCCGATGGCGTAGCCGTGTTCGGTGAGCAGGCGCGCCACCTCGGCGAGCAGCTCGGTGCCCGAGGCGCCGCGCCAGCGCGGGTCGGCGGTGCCGAAGACCGCACCGAGGTCACCGAGCCCGGCGGCCGACAGCAGGGCGTCACAGGCCGCGTGCGCGGCCACGTCGCCGTCGGAGTGGCCGGTCAGCCCATCGCCCTCATCGGGCCAGAGCAGACCGGCCACCCACAGCGGACGTCCCGAACCGAACGGGTGGACGTCGGTCCCGACGCCCACCCGTGGTAGCCGTACGCCCAAAGTCAGCCGGCGAGAACCTCGTCGAGGAGGGCCTCGGCCTTGTCCTCGTTGGTCTTCTCGGCCAGGGCGAGCTCGCTGACCAGGATCTGCCGGGCCTTGGCCAGCATCCGCTTCTCGCCCGCCGACAGACCGCGTTCCTTGTCGCGGCGCCACAGGTCGCGGACCACCTCGGCGACCTTGTTGACGTCGCCGGAGGCGAGCTTCTCAAGGTTGGCCTTGTACCGCCGCGACCAGTTGGTGGGCTCTTCGGTGTAGGGTGCACGCAGCACCTCGAACACCTTCTCAAGACCCTCCTGGCCCACGACGTCGCGGACGCCGACTTCCTCGACGTTCTCGACGGGCACCCGCACTGTCAGGTCGCCCTTGTCGACCTTCAAGACCAGGTAGGTCTTATCCTCACCTTTGATGGTGCGAGTCTCGATGGCTTCGATCCGAGCAGCCCCATGGTGGGGGTAGACGACGGTGTCGCCGACCGTGAAAGTCATGTGACAAGTACCCCTTCCGCTATCCCCAAGGATATCACGGTACCGGCGGTGGGCGCAGCGACCTTCCGGACAAATCCGCAGGTCAACCCACTAATTGGGGTCTTGACAAACGCCCCGAACAGCCTCTTGGAGCGCGTTTTCCCGGGTCGGAGGCGCTCTTTCGGCAGGTAGCGAAGCCGGGAACGAACCCTTCCAAGCCCATAGCAGATCCCCATCACGGGCGTGTCGCGCCATACCGGGGCAGGAGCTCATACTCCCGGACGCCCCGGGGACACTCGACTTCGAACGCACGGCGATGGGCGGATCCCTTTCCAGGACGTACAGGGTCATACTGGAAGGTGAGCCCGCCTGACCGCCGGGTGAACCCCCCGTCAACCCCCGACCCGGTGCTCGGCGGTGCGGAATGCGAGGTGCGGCGTGAGGCCAGACGGCGATCCCGAGCACGACGATTACGGCCTGCCCCGGATCGATGTGGTGATTCCCGACGACGCCCGGGAACTGGAACGCGACCTGATCGCCTACCGCCGGGAGATGCGCCGCAAACGCCGTCAGGAGAGGCTGCGCCGGCTGCTGGGGCCGCTGGGGCGTTTCGGGATCGCCGCGCCCCTGCTGGCCGGGGCGCTGGTCGTGGCGCTGCTCAGCGTGGTCCTGCTGACCACCCTGGGTCCCCGGCCCGTGCCGCGGGCGTCCGTGGGCCCGGTGGCCACCGCCCCCTCCGCCGCGCCCGGCCGGGTCGGCGGGGTGCTGCCGTCCGGCACGGTCACCGTGATCGCCGGGGCCGAGCGCCGGCAGATCCCGGTGCTGCAGCTGCGCTCGGGGGTGATCGGCATCGTCCCGCCCGGGTGCGACTGCGGCGCGGTGGTGGCCGGGCTGGCCAGGGCCGCCCGCGCCCACATGGTCCGGTTCTGGCTGGTCGCCGACCGGCGGCGGGCGACCGTCCCCGCCCCGCAGTCCCTCCGGCAGCTGCGGGAGCTGGCCGGCAAATCCCACGACGGCACGCCGGAGCTGATCGAAGATCCCCAGCAGGTGCTCGCCACCGCCTACGGCCCGCCCCCCGGCACCGACGGCGGACGCCTGACGGCGGTGCTGGTGCACACCGACGGGGTGGTGGGGGAGGTCATCCACGACCCGGTGCCCGACGCCGCGCTGATGGACCGGATCGGCCGGCTCACCTCCCCGGGCGGGCGCACGCCCACCGGCTGAGCCGGGCGCGTCCGGCTCCACCGCGACACCGCTGAGCGGTCCGCGCCAAGCCCCGGCCACGCCGCCGGAAGGGGTTCGGTGCACCCCCGTGGGCAGCCCTGGGCTCCCCCTCGCTACTCTTCCTCTGGCGAAAGACGCGCGCCTTGAGCGGCAAGGCCCGACCAGAGCCCGCGCATCGTTCCACTGTTCCTTTGGCAAGGAGATCGTTGCTGTGATCCGCAACAGCCGCCGCGTGTTCGCGCTCACCGTCGCGGGTGCCATCGCCCTTGCACCGGTGCTGTCCGGCTGCGCGGCCGGTCACACGCCGCAGACGGCCATGCCCACCCAGCTGACCGAGGGCGTGAACGTGTCGGTTCCCCAGGACGCCAAGGTGGCGCAGATCGATATCCGCAACATGTTCGTGCTCGGCCCGGCGCCGGGTTCGACCGCGGCCGCGGGCTCGGCGGTCCCGCTGTACGCCACCTTGATCAACCAGGTGCAGGGGAAGGCCGACCGGCTGGTGGAGGTGAGCTCGCCGGCCTTCCGCCAGGCCCAGATCGCCGGTGGCGGCATCGCGCTGCCGGCCGCCGGTCCCGAGGGCGGCACGGCCGTGCGGTTGATCGCCGAGGGCCAGCAGATGCCGCCGGTCGTGCTGCAGGGGCTGACCAGCCCGCTGATCGGCGGGGAGACCATCCGGCTGACGTTGCGCTTTGAGCAGGCCGGCTCGATCACGGTGCCGGTGCCGGTGGTGCCCTGGCAGCAGGAGTTCGCCACCTACTCCCCCGTGCCGACCGCGCCCGCTCCCTCCCCCACCGGGGCCGAGACCGCCACCGCGTCGCCGACGGCGGACACCGAGACTCCGGAGGCGACCCCGACCGTGCCGAGCGCCTCGCCGAGCTGACGGGCGAGCGCACGCCGCAAGCCTCGAAAAAGGCCGGTCACCTCGCCGGTGACCGGCCTTTTCGGTGAGCTGAGGCTTTTTCAGGGCTCGAACTTGTAGCCCAGGCCGCGCACGGTGACGATGTAGCGCGGCGAGGACGGAACCGGCTCGATCTTGGCGCGCAGGCGCTTGATGTGGACGTCCAGCGTCTTGGTGTCGCCCACGTAGTCGGCGCCCCATACCCGGTCGATCAGCTGCATCCGGGTCAGCACCCGCCCGGCGTTGCGCAGCAGGACCTCCAGCAGCTCGAACTCCTTCAACGGCAGCTGGACGGCCTCGCCGTCGACGGTGACCACGTGCCGCTCGACGTCCATGCGGACGGGGCCGGCCTCCAGGACGGACGGCGGGGGCTCTTCGGCGTCGCCGCGGCGGCGCAGCACGGCGCGCATGCGGGCGATCAGCTCGCGGGTGGAAAAGGGCTTGGTGACATAGTCGTCGGCGCCCAGCTCCAGGCCGACCACCTTGTCCACCTCGCTGTCCTTGGCGGTCAGCATGATCACCGGCACGTTGGAGCGGGCGCGCAGCTCCCGGCACACCTCGGTGCCCGGCAGGCCCGGCAGCATCAGGTCCAGCAGCACCAGGTCGGCGCCGTTGCGGTCGAAGATCTCCAGTGCGTCCGGGCCGGTGGAGGCGACCGCCACCTCAAAGCCCTCCTTGCGGAGGTTGTAGGACAGCGCGTCGCTGAACGACTCTTCGTCTTCCACGACGAGCACACGAGTCACGGTGCGGCCTCCCGGGCGTTGCTTCGCTGTGAATCGGCTGCGGGCTCCGCGGTATCGCGCGGGGCGATCGAGGACTGGTCGGGACGGCTGTCGCCGCGCAGCAGCGGCAGCCGCAGTGTGAAGGTCGATCCGGACCCCTCCTTGCTCCATACGGTGATCTCGCCGCCGTGCTTGGTGGTCACATGCTTGACGATGGCCAGCCCCAGTCCGGTTCCCCCGGTCTGCCGGGAGCGGGCCGGATCGACCCGGTAGAAGCGTTCGAAGATCCGCTCGATCTCGGCCTGCGGGATGCCGATGCCCTGGTCGGTCACGCTGATCTCGACATGGTCGGGGTCGGCCTGGCGGGTGGCGATCACCACCCGGGTGCGCTCGGGGCTGTAGGCCACCGCGTTGTCGATGAGGTTGCGCAGCGCGGTGATCAGCAGTTCCTCGTCGCCGCGGACCTTGAGCCCGCTGGGGCCGGCCACGGTCAGCTCGATGCCCTTGGCCTCGGCCTTGATCTGGCAGCGGTCCACGGCCTCGGCGACCACGTCGTCCACCGCCACCCGGTGCAGCTCGCTCAGCGGCTCATCGCCCTGCACCCGCGACAGCGTCATCAGGTCCTGCACCAGGTTGCTCAGCCGCATCGACTCGTGCTGCATGCGGATCGAGAAGCGGCGCACCGCCTCCGGGTCGTCGGCGGCGCTCTCCACGGTCTCGGCCAGCAGCGACAGCGCGCCGACGGGGGTCTTCAGCTCGTGGCTGACGTTGGCGACGAAGTCGCGGCGGATGGCCTCCACCCGGCGCACCTCGGTGAGGTCCTCGGCCAGCACCAGCACCAGCCCGTGGGTGCCCAGCGGGGCGACCCGGACGGCGAACCAGCGTCCCTCGGCGCGGGCCCGGCCGCGTGAGGGACGCACCTGGATCTCGGTCTCGCGGATCTCCCCGTCCCGGCGCACCAGGCGGGCCATCGTCAGCAGCTCCTCCACCTCCAGGCGGTCGCCGCTGACCAGGCCGAAGGCGCGGGCCGCGGAGCTGGCGCGCAGCACCCGGTCCTCGGCGTCGAGCACCACCGCCGACGAGCGCAGCACGCTGAGCACCGAGGCCACGCCCGCCGGCAGCGTCCGGCCCGGTGTGGCGGCCGGCGGCGCGGCCTGCCGGGCGCGTTCGCTCGCCCGCACGGCCAGCCCGGCGGCCAGGCCGACCGCAAGGCCGGCCAGGGCGGCCAGCGCCGCGGCGACGAATTCCAGCTCCACATTTGGGATCGTAGGTCCCGATCGGGGCGTTCTTGCACCAGGTGCCCGTCATGGGAGGGCACGTTCGCCCAAAGTTCACCTCTTCATCCGGGACCGTTCACCGCCGCCGCCCATCCTGTGCGCTGGACCTTTCCGCCTCTTGACAGCAAGCGGGGACCTTACTCAATTGCGCGATGTCTACCACGAAGAACTCGACGGCATCTCCGACAAGCTGGTGGAGATGACCCGGCTGGTCCGCTCGGCCATGACCCGGGCGACCACGGCGCTGCTGGACGCCGATCTGCCCCTGGCGGAACAGGTGATCAGCGGGGACGAGCAGATCAACCAGCTCGACGCCGAGATCGAGGAGACCGTCTTCGATCTGATGGCCCGCCAGCAGCCGGTGGCGGGCGATCTGCGGACGTTGATCACCTCGCTGCGGATGAGCGGCGACCTGGAGCGGATGGGCGATCTGGCGGTGCACCTCGCCAAGACCGCCCGCCGAAGGCACCCCGACCCGGCGGTGCCGCCGCAGGTGTCGGTGATCGTGCTGGAGATGGGGCATGTCGCCGAGCGCATGGCCGCCAAGGCCGGCAGCGTGATCGCCTCCCGGGACGTGGCGATGGCCCTGGAGCTGGACGGCGACGACGACGCCATGGACCGGCTGCACCGCAAGCTGTTCGACGTCCTGCTGTCGCCCAAGTGGCGGCACGGGGTCGAGCCGGCGGTGGACATCACGCTGGCGGGGCGTTACTTCGAGCGCTTCGCCGACCATGCGGTGCACGTCGCCGAGAACATGGTCTACCTGGTCACCGGGCAGCGCCCAGAAGAGATCGCCTAGGCGTGCGATGCAGCGCGAACGCCCGGCGGCCCTCCGGTGAAGGGCCGCCGGGCGTTCGATCGTCTCATGCCCGCCTGCGGGCGCCGTTACTTCTTGCCGCTGCGGCCGGCCTTCTTGTCGTCCTTCTTATCGGCCTTCTTGTCGTCTCCGGCGGGGGCGGCGCCCTGGTTCTTGACGGCCTCGATGGCGGCCTTGGCGGCGGCCGGGTCCAGGTACTCGCCGCCGCGCTTGAGCGGGGCGAAGTCGTCGTCGAGCTCGTAGACCAGCGGGATGCCGGTGGGGATGTTCAGCTCGGCGATGTCGGTGTCGGAGATGTCGTCCAGGTGCTTGACCAGGGCGCGCAGCGAGTTGCCGTGCGCGACGACCAGCACGGTCTTGCCGGCGGCCAGGTCCGGCACGATCGCGTCGTACCAGTAGGGCAGCAGCCGGTCCACCACGTCGGCCAGGCACTCGGTGCGCGGGATCAGCTCCGAGGGCAGGTGGGCGTACTTGAGGTCGTTGACCTGCGAGAGCGGGTCGTCGTCGGGGATCGGCGGGGGCGGGGTGTCATAGGAGCGCCGCCAGATCTTGAACTGCTCCTCGCCGTACTTCTCGCGGGTCTGGGCCTTGTTCTTGCCCTGCAGGGCGCCGTAGTGCCGCTCGTTGAGCCGCCAGGACCGGCGCACCGGGATCCACAGCAGGTCGGCGACGTCCAGGGCGATGTTGGCGGTGCGGATCGCCCGCTTGAGCACCGAGGTGTGTACCACGTCGGGGGTGATGTCGGCGTCCAGCAGCAGGTCGCCGCCGTTGGTCGCCTCGCTTTCGCCCTTGGCGGACAGGTCCACGTCCACCCACCCGGTGAACAGGCCCTCCGCGTTCCACACGCTTTCGCCATGCCGCAGCAAAACCAGCGTCGCCATGGGGGCCAGCCTACCGGGAGGGGTCTGCGAACTTCGCAAAGGCCCGCAGGTTGGCAAGGCTCTCGCCGCGCTTGACCCGCCAGGCCCATTCCCGCTGGATGGAGGTCTTGAATCCCAGTTCCAGGGCCTTGTTGAAATTCTCGTCCGAATAACTGAGCACGCAGCCCAGCAGCCGGTCGATCTCCTCGGCCGACACCGACGCCAGCGGCAGCCGGCCGACCAGGTAGACGTCGCCGATGGAGTCCAGGGCGAAGGAGACCCCGTACATGCGGCCGTTCTTCTCCAGCAGCCACCGGTAGAACTCGGCGTGGTTCTCATCGGGGCGGCGGCAGAAGAACGCCTCGACGTGCAGGCTGTGGTCGCCGACGATCAGCCAGGTCATGGTGGCGAGCTTGCGTTCGCCGGGCAGCTTGACGAAGAAGGCGTTCTGGCTGGGCCGCTCGTACTCCAGTTCGGCGTCCTTGAGGGCCTGTTCGATGATCTCGACAGGGGTCATCGGGGCAGCACTCCCGCAGCGGTGGCGTTCACGGTGTCCTTCGCCCCGGTATACACCTCCAGCAGCCGGTCCACGGTGGCGTCCCAGCCGAGCGTGCGGGCGTGTCGGACGGCGCCGGCGGCCAGGCGCTCGCGCCGGCGCGGCTCGTCCCTCAGCCGGGTCAGCACCGCGGCGTAGTCGGCCGGGTCGTGGCCGTCGATCAGCACGCCGGATTCGCCGTCGCGGACGGCGGTGCGCAGCCCGCCCACCGCGGCGGCCACCACCGGGGTGCCGCAGGCCTGGGACTCGGCGGCCACCAGGCCGAAGGACTCGTTGTGGGAGGGGACGACGGTGACGTCGGCGGCCCGGTACCACTCGGCCAGCAGCGGCTGGGGGCAGGGCGGCTCGAAGCGGACCAGGTCGGCGATGCCCAGTTCGGTGGCGAGTTTCTGCAGCCCTTCGGGGCGGGCCCGGCCGCTGCCGCTGGGGCCGCCCACCACGGCCACCACCAGGTGCTCGCGCAGCGCCGGGTCGGCCTCGACCATCAGCGCGGCGGCGCGCAGCAGCACGTCGGGGGCCTTCAGCGGCTGGATGCGCCCGACGAACAGCAGCAGGTAGGCGTCGCGGGGCAGGCCGAGGCGGCGGCGGGCCTGGTCGGCGCCGCCGCGCAGCAGCCCGTTGCGCGGCCGGAACAGCGACAGGTCCACCCCGGGAGTGACGACGCCGACCCGGTCCGGATCGGCGCCGTACAGCTCGACGAGCTGGCGGGCCTCTTCGGCGGTGTTGGCCACCAGCCGGTCGGCGCCCGCGGTGACCTGTTCCTCTCCCAGCACCCGGATGGCGGGTTCGGGGGTGTCGCCCTCGGCGAGCGCGGCGTTCTTGACCTTGGCCATGGTGTGCATGGAGTGCACCAGCGGGACGCCCCAGCGCTGCTTGGCGACCCAGCCGACCTGGCCGGACAGCCAGTAGTGGGTGTGCAGCAGGTCATAGTGGCCGGGGTCGTGGGCGGCCTCGGCGCGCAGCACCCCGGAGGTGAAGGCGCACAGCTCGCCGGCCAGCTCGGTCTTGTCCAGCTCCTCGAAGGGACCGGAGACCACGTGCCGCACCTGCACGCCCGAAACCAGCTCGGCCACCGGCGGCAGTTCCCGCGAGGTCGCCCGGGTGAAGATGTCGACCTCCACGCCCCGGGCGGCCAGCCGCTTGGCGATCTCGACGATGTAGACGTTCATGCCACCTGCGTCGCCCGTCCCCGGCTGGTCGAGCGGCGAGGTGTGCACACTGATCGTCGCAATCCGGGCTATTGGGAGCGACACGGGCACCACCTCCGTTAGCAGAACCTATCGACCGTCCGGTCTGTTCCCGCTTGTACCTCCCGTGAAGATCGGCGGGCCCGCCGAGGGGGCGCGACGGGCTCGGGGACAATGGGCGGCGTGCGTAAGACGGCGGTAGTGACCGGAGCGAGCAGCGGGATCGGCGCGGCCACGGCCCGCCGCCTGGCGGCCGAGGGTTTCAACGTGGTGCTGGCGGCGCGGCGGCGGGAGCGGCTGGATGCGCTGGTCGAGCAGATCGGCAAGGAGGTTCCCGGGGCCGGGCGGCTGGCCGCGGTGACGCTGGATGTGACCTCCCAGGATTCGGTGGACGCGCTGGCGGCGGGGCTGCCGGCCTGCCATGTGCTGGTCAACAACGCCGGCGGGGCGATCGGGATGGAGCCGGTCGCCGAGGCCGACCCCGAGGACTGGCGGGTGATGTACGACACCAACGTGCTGGGGCTGCTGCGGGTCACCAAGGCGTTGCTGCCGAAGCTGATCGACAGCGGGGACGGGCATGTGGTCAACATCACCTCGCTGGCCGGGCACGTGCCCTATGAGGGGGGCGCCGGCTACAACGCGGCCAAGCACGCGGCGGTGGCGGTCAACGAGGTGATGCGGCTGGAGCTGGTGGACAAGCCGGTGCGGGTCACCGAGATCGCCCCCGGCATGGTGCACACCGAGGAGTTCAGCCTGGTGCGCTTCCGGGGGGACGCCGAGCGGGCGGCCAAGGTCTACGAGGGGGTGCCCGAGCCGCTGGTGGCCGAGGACGTGGCCGACTGCGTGGCCTGGGCGGTGACCCGTCCCTCGCACGTCAACATCGACCGCATCGACGTCCAGCCCAGGGTGCAGGCCACCCCCTACAAGATCCACCGGGTGTGACCGGCCGTCCCGGGAAGGGGCGGAAAAAGGCCGATTTCAGCGATCCGGGTTCCGCGTTGGACACAGGATCCAATACGGTGGGGCCGGTCCGGGCCTGACCCGCCGTTCGGGCGCGTGCGTTTGGTGAGTCCTCCTTCGGCCCCGACGGCGGGCGGGCGCTCCGCACTGTGCCGGTGCCCGGTGGCGGGCACCTGCCATGGCAGACGGGAAGTGCGATGGTGAACCGGCGAACCGTGACCGCACTGCTCGCAGTGACCGCGTGCGGCGCCGCCTTGACCGGGGCGGTCGTGGTGACTCAGGACAGGCCCGTCTCGGCGGAGCGGACGTCCGCCGAGACCGCCGCCGCGGCGCGCTGGCGCAAGCTGGCCCCGCCCACGCCGACGGCCCCGGGCGCGCTGAGCCAGGTGGACGCGGCCAGTGCGAAGGCGGCCTGGGCGGTGGGCGCAGAGCGCAGGAACGGCAAGCAGGTCCCCGCGCTCTACCGGTGGAACGGCAGCCGCTGGCTGCGGCACCGCTCGCCGGTGGTCTTCGCGCCCACCGACGTGGCCGTCGCCGGGCCGAAGGCCGCCTGGACGGCGGGCGTGGCCAAGTCCGGCCCGGTGGCGCTGCACTGGAACGGCCGTGCCTGGCGCAAGGTGCCGATCCCCGCCGGGGCGGGGGCGATCAACGCGCTGGCCGCCGGCTCCGACGGCTCGGCCTGGGCGGTGGCCGCCGGCGGGTCCGCCACGGGCTCCACCGTGCTGCGCTGGCGGTCGGGGCGGTGGCGGAAGGTGAAGGTCCCGCTGCCGGCGGGCGCCGCGCTGGCGGCCGTCGGCGCCCGCACCAAGAAGGACGTGTGGGTGGCGGGCGCGGTCGGCGGCCGGTCGCTGGTCATGCGCTGGAACGGCAAGACCTGGAAGCAGATCGCGCTGCCGCCGGCCATCGGCGGCCCCGGGCGGGACTCCTCGGGCGTGGTGCGCATCCACCCGGTGTCGGCCACCAACGTGCTGGCGCTGCGCGGCCCGACGGCGCCGGCCCTGCTGCGCTGGAACGGCAAGCGCTGGATCCAGAAGGCGCTGCCGTCCGGGCACATCGCGCTGTCGCTGTCGGACGACGGCAAGGGCGGCGCGTGGGTGATCCCCTACAACAACGCCAGCCGGCGCATCCGCAAGTCCTACTACCTGCACTGGAACGGCCGCGCCTGGCGCAAGGTGTACGGCCCGGCCCGGTCCGGCAACGTCCAGCTCGGTGACCTGGACCGGCTGCCCAAGACCACCTCGCTGCTGAGCGTGGGCGCGCTGCAGGGCAAGAGCCGCAAGACCCCGCTCATCGAGCGCTACCGCTGACGGCCGACCAGTCCAAGGTGACCTCGCCCAGCCGCCAGCGGCCCCGTCCGCCCAGCGGCGGGCGGGTCACCACCGGGTGGTCGCGGGCCAGCAGCCGCACCGCCTCGATCCAGCGGGCGCGGGGCCCGAACACCGACTGCGGGGCGGCCACCGCCCAGCAGCGGTCGAAGTCGGCCAGCAGCCGGTGCACCGGTTCGCCGGGGACGTTGCGGTGGATGAGCGTCTTGGGCAGCCGCTCGGCCAGCTGTGAGGGGCGCGGCAGGGACGGCAGGTGCGCGGCGAAGGTGATGGTGCGGGGTCCTTCGGGACCCAGCGTCACCCATACCGCGCGCCGCCCGGTCTCGCTGCAGGTCCCCTCGACCAGGACGCCGTGGGGGTCCAGCCGGGGGCACAGGTCCTCCCAGGCCCGCCAGGCCGCCGCCTCGTCGTATTGGCGCAGCACGTTGAAGGCCCGCACCAGCACCGGCGGCCGGTCCACCGGAAGCTCGAATCCGCCGTGCCGGAACGACAGGTCCGCATAGTCGCCGGCGGGGCGCACCGCCTCCAGGAAGGCCTGTCCGGCCCGCACCCGTTCCGGGTCGATCTCGATGCCGACGACCTGGAGCCGGGGGGAGACCACGCGCAGCCGGTTGTACATCTCGACGGTGGTGACGGGTGAGGCGCCGTACCCCAGGTCCACGGCCAGCGGCCGGTCGGTGGCGCGCAGCGCCCGAGTCTGGGTGACGGCGATCCACAGGTCCACCCGGCGCAGCCGATTGGGGGCGGTGGTGCCCCGGGTCACCTCTCCCACCGGTTTGCCCGGCGCCTTGCGCACGGCCATGCCGTCGATTGTCCCGGTTTTCCGAGGGGGCCGGTGAAGCGGGTGAGCTGTGGTGACGATACTTGTCCAACTGATACCGAATGTGATTCGGTACAACTGGTCACGCGATCACCGCTTCCCGCATCCTCGAGGAGAGCCGATGAGCCCGCTCGACCTTGCGTCCCTGCACGAGGCCATCGCGGCGGCCATGCCCGACCGGGAGTGCCTGGTCTGGCGGGACCGCAGGTACACCTGGCAGCAGGTCACCGACCGCACCCGGCGCCTGGCCCGGGTGCTGCACGACCACGGGCTGGGACGCCGTGACGTGGCCACCGAGCCGTGGGAGTCCCCGCACGACCACCTGGCGCTGTACCTGTACAACGGCCCGGAGTACCTGGAGGGGCTGCTGGCGGCCCACAAGGCCCGCGTCGCGCCGTTCAACGTCAACTACCGCTACGTCGGCGACGAGCTGGCCTACCTGTTCGGCGACGCCAAGCCGGCCGCGATCATCTACCACGCCCGGTTCGCCGAAACGCTGGGACCGGTGGTCGAGCGCATGGGCCGCACCCCCCTGCTGCTGCAGGTGGACGACGGGTCCGGGGCCGAGCTGCTGCCGGGTGCGCTGGATTATGAGGCCGCGCTGGCCGCCGCCTCCCCCGACCCGCTGCCGGTGCAACCGGACCCGAGCGACCTGCACATCCTCTACACCGGCGGGACGACCGGCATGCCCAAGGGCGTGCTGTGGCGCATCGGCGACCTGATGACCGGCCCGCTGGGCGTGCTGCGCCGCGACGGCAGGCCCTTTGCGAGCATCGAGGAGGCCGTGGAGTCCGCCCGCACCCGGCCCCCGGTGCGGGCGCTGGTGGCGCCGCCGCTGATGCACGGCGGCGGCACCTGGACGTCGCTGAGCACCTGGTGCGGCGGCGGCGTGGTGGTCATCCCCGACCGGGTGGACCGGCTGGACCCGCCCAGCCTGCTGGCCTGCGCCGCCCGCGAGCGCGTCACCCGGATGCCGCTGGTCGGCGACGCCTTCGCCCGCCCCCTGGTGGAGGAGCTGGAGCGGGCCGAGCCGGGGACCTACGACCTGTCGGCGCTGCGCACCATCATCAACTCCGCCGCCGCGATCAGCCCCGGGGTGCGGGAGCGGATGCTCCGGCAGCTGCCGCACACCCGGATCGTGGACCTGCTGGGCTCTTCGGAGTCCGGTTTCCAGGTCGCCCGGCAGGCCGCCGGCAGCGAGCCGTTCCTGCCCTCCCCGGGCACCGCCGTGGTCAGTGACGACCGCACCCGGATCCTGACGCCCGGCGAGGACGAGGTCGGCTGGCTGGCCAAGGGCGGCGCCATCCCGCTGGCCTACCTGGGCGACCCCGACAAGACCGCGCAGACCTTCGTGACCATCGACGGCCGCCGCCTGGTGGTGGCCGGGGACCGGGCCCGGCTGCTGGCCGACGGCCGCATCGAGGTCTACGGGCGGGAGGCCACCACCATCAACTCCGGCGGGGAGAAGGTCTACGCCGAGGAGGTGGAGGTGGTGCTGCGCGGCCTGCCCGGGGTGGCCGAGGCGCTGGTGCTGGGCCGGCCCAGCGAGCGCTGGGGCCAGGAGGTGGTCGCGGTCATCCGGATGGACCCGGCGGTCACCCCCGAGCCCACCGACGCCGAGCTGCGCGCCGGCTGCGCCGCCCACCTGGCCGGCTACAAGATCCCCAAGGCGTTCCTGCGCACCACCGAGAGCCTGCGCCTGCCCAACGGCAAGGCCGACTACGCCACCGCCCGCGCCATCGTGGCCGCCTCCGCGGGGCGGCCGGTCGCGGCCGAGCGCTGACGGTCCCCATCGTCGAGCAGGCGACCGCGGTCTCCTCGGGGCGTACGAGCCTCGCTTCGCGCGGGTCGTCCGCCCCGCTCAACGCCCCCGAGGCCGAGGGCGCCCCGCTCCGGTTTTCGGCGTCCGGGACCGCACAAAAAGGCGTACGAAAACCGAACGGCGAAAATTATTTTTTCGGGGGCATTCCGAACACCGGGCGGCATCACCGCAAAACGCGCCCAAAGGAGGACGCCCATGCCGGACCTGCACAGCCTGATCGCCGACCTCCAGGCCGAGGGGGCGGTGCTGGACGCCCTGGTGGCCCGGCTCGACCCGCCCGCCTGGGCGGCCCCGACGCCCGCCGAGGGGTGGACCATCGCCCACCAGATCTCCCACCTGGCCTGGACCGACCGGCAGGCGCTGCTGGCCGTCACCGACCCCGCCGCCTTCGTCGCGGCCCGCGAGGAGATGTCGCCGGACGCGGTGGACGCGGGCGCGGCCGAGGGAGCCGGCGAGGACCCCGCCGCGCTGCTGGAACGCTGGCGGACGGGCCGGCGCCGCCTGGCCGAGGCGCTGTCGGGCGTGCCCGCCGGGACGAAGATCCCCTGGTTCGGCCCGCCGATGGGCGCCGCGTCCATGGCCACCGCCCGGCTGATGGAGACCTGGGCGCACGGGCTGGACGTGGCCGACGCCCTCGGGGTGCCCGTCGAGCCCACCGCCAGGTTGCGGCATGTGGCGCACCTGGGCGTCCGGACCCGCGACTACGCCTTCAAGGTCAACGGGCTCGTCCCGCCCGCCGAGGAGTTCCGCGTCGAGCTGACCGGGCCGGACGGGCGGGAGTGGAGCTGGGGCCCGCCCGAGGCGCGGCAGTCGGTGTCCGGCCCGGCGCTGGACTTCTGCCTGCTGGCGGTGCGGCGGCGGCACCGCGCGGACCTGGCGCTGGTCGCCAAGGGCCCCGACGCCGACCGCTGGCTGGACATCATGCAGGCGTTCGCGGGGCCGCCCGGCCCGGGCCGTCCGCCCGCGGCGAAGCGGGCGTGAGCCCGCCGCGGATCGCTCAGACCGCGGCCAGCGCCTGTTCGAAGGCCGCGTAGACCTCCTTGGTGAACAGCACGAACCGGGCCTCGGCCACCTGGGTGGGGGTGGACAGCACCGTGCCGATGGCGATCCGCGCCGCATCGTGCGCCGGCCAGCCGTAGATGCCGGCCGACACCGCCGGGAACGCCACCGTCTGCGCACCCAGCTCGTCGGCCACCCGCAGCGACTCGCGGTAGCAGGAGGCCAGCAGGCCCGAGCGCTCTTCGGTGGGGGAGTAGACCGGGCCCACGGTGTGGATCACCCAGCGGGCCGGCAGATTCCCGGCGGTGGTGGCGACCGCGTATCCTGTCGGGAGCCCGCCGCCGAAACGCGTGGCCCGCAGCTTGCGGCATTCGTCCAAAATGGCGGGGCCGCCGCGCCGGTGAATGGCGCCGTCCACACCCCCGCCGCCCATCAAAGAGGAGTTGGCCGCATTAACGATCGCGTCCACCTCTTGCTCGGTGATGTCACCGTGCACAAGTGTGATATCCATCACTTCAGCCTGCCTTTCCGCCTCCGCGGTCGGCAACCCGATGAGTACCCACATCGTGATAGGCGTTAAATCACCGCGCGTTGCACCAGCACACGGGGTGAACAGGCCCTAACGTGACAGAGGGATCCCCCGCTCTTCCTGGAGGTCCACTGTGAAGATCTTCGTCGCCGGAGCCGCCGGCGTCATCGGACGCCGCCTGGTCCCCCTGCTGGTGGCCGCCGGGCACGACGTCGCGGGCACCACCCGGCGCGCCGAACGAGCGCAGTTCCTGCGGGAGGCGGGGGCACGGCCGGTGCTGGTCGACGTCATGGACGCCGAGGCGCTGCACCGGGCGCTGGAGGCCGAGCGTCCCGACGTGGTCATCCACCAGCTCACCGACCTGGCCGAGGAGAACTTCGCCGCCAACAACCGGCTGCGCATCGAGGGCACCCGCAACCTGGTGGAGGCCGCCAAGGCCGCCGGGGTGGAGAAGATGATCGCCCAGAGCATCGCCTGGGTGTACGTGGCCGGCCAGACTCCCGCCGTGGAGAGCGACCCGCTCGACCCGAAGGCCCCGCCGTACCCGGGGGTGGCGGCGCTGGAGGAGGCCGTGGGCGGCATGCCGCACGGGGTGGTGCTGCGCTATGGCGCGTTCTACGGCCCGGGCACCTGGTACGCCCCCGACGGCGCCATCGCCATGCGGGTGCGCTCGGGCGACCTGAAGCCGACCCCGGCCTGGACGTCGTTCGTCCACATCGACGACGCGGCGGCGGCCGCGGTGGACGCCCTGGAGTGGGAGGCCGGGGCGGTCAACATCGTCGACGACGAGCCGGCCCAGGCCACCGAGTGGATGCCGGTGTACTGCGAGGCCATCGGCGTGCCGGTGCCGTCACTGCCCCGGCATGCCGCCGCCACGGGGCGTCCCATCTCCAACGCCAAGGCCCGGGCGCTGGGCTGGAAGCCCAAGTTCGCCAGCTGGCGCACCGGTTTTTCCCACCTGTAGGGCCGGTCAGCCGAACTGGAAGGAGCGCTTGGCCAGGCCGTACCAGTAGCCGTCGATCACGGCCTGGGTCTCCCCCGGCCGGTCCACGTCCGTGCCCAGCGCCACGAACAGCGGCGCGAAGTGCTCGGTGCGCGGGTGGGCGATCAGGGCGGCCGGCGCCTTGCGGCGGAAGTCCAGCAGGGCGTCGATGTCGCGGGCGGCCACCGTCTGGTCGGCCCACTGGTCGAACTCCGCCGACCAGCTCGGCGGCGGGCCGTCGGGGCCCCGGCTGGGGTCGAACGCGCTCAGGTTGTGCGTGGTGAAGCCGCTGCCGACGATGAGCACCCCCTGGTCGCGCAGCGGTGCCAGCCGCCGGCCGATCTCCAGCAGCTCCGCCGGGTCCAGCGTGGGCAGGGAGATCTGCAGCACCGGGACGTCGGCCGCGGGGTACATCTCCGCCAGTGGCACGTACGCCCCGTGGTCCAGCCCCCGCGCCGGGTCGTGGCGGACGGGCCACTTGCCGCCGGCCAGCAGCGCGCGCACCTGCTCGGCGAGCCAGGGGGCCCCGGGCGCCTCGTAGGTGACCTGGTAGTAGCGCCGGGGAAACCCCCAGAAGTCGTACACCAGCGGCACCGTTTCGGTGGCCCCTACCGTCAGCGGGGCCTCCTCCCAGTGCGCAGAAATCATGAGGACCGCCCGTGGCCGGGGCAGCGCCGCCGCCCAGTCCGCCAGCTGGCGGCTCCACAGCGGGTCGTCGGCCAGCGGCGGGGCGCCGTGACTGAGGTAAAGCGCAGGCATCCGGTTCATACCGGGCATTCTAGGCACGTATAGTTTAACTTTCAAGTATTGAACATTCAATGATGACTAGACTGCCGTCATGACGCGCTGGCTGGACGAGGAAGAACAGCAGACCTGGCGGGCCTTCCTGTGGACCTCCCGCTTGCTGAACGAGGCACTGGACCGTCAGCTCCAGCGTGACTCGGGGATGCCGCACACCTACTACGTCATCTTGGCCATGCTCTCTGAGACCCCCGAGCGCCGCCTGACCATGAGCGAGCTGGCCCGCATCGTCCGCTCCTCCCCCAGCCGGCTCTCCCACGCCGTCACCAAGCTGGAGCGGCTCGGCCACGTCCGCCGCGTCCCGCACCCCACCGACCGCCGCACCACGCTGGCCGTGCTGACCGACAAGGGCTTCACCGTGCTGCGGGAGGCCGCCCCCGGCCACGTCGCGGCCGTGCGGCGTCACCTGTTCGACCGGCTCACCCGGGAACAGGTGCTGCAGCTGCGGGAGATCCTGCGCGCCGTGCTGCCCGCCCTCGACACCGCGGGCGAGGCCGCCGACATCTTCGGCCCGTCCTGAAAGTCCTGAAAAACGCCCGGCGGGCCGGCCCCGGAGCAGGAAGCGAGGGGCGTGCCTTTGCGCCCTCGCGCGTCCCGGACGGGCCCGGCCCGAAGGGAAAGCGCAGCAGAAGGTCAGACGGGCAGGTGGTAGAGCAGGAACGGGACCACCGCCAGCAGCGGGATGGCGATCAGGGTGGCGGCGCGGATGCCGCGGTGCGGCGGGGTGGGGCGCAGCAGGCGGTCCACCCGGGCCAGCACGGCGGGCTGGTCGCCGGCGACCGACAGGGCGCCGGAGGGGGCGGCCACCGGGCGGGCGGCGGCGAACCGCAGCAGGGCGGTGGCCAGCTCGCGGGGCGAGCGGTGGCGGCGGGCGCGGTCGTCGGCGGCCATCTCGATCAGCAGCTCCACCGCGTCCAGGCAGCGGTCCACCAGCCGGATCTGCGGGAACGCATGGCGCAGCGAGGCGAACGGCAGCAGCACCAAATCGTGGCGCTCGCGGGCGTGGGCGCGCTCGTGGGCCAGCACCGCGGCCAGCTCATCGGCGTCCAGCAGCTCCAGCGTCCCGGCGCTGACCACCACCTTGGACGAGCGCACGCCCGGCACGCAGTAGGCGGCGGCCGCGGGGTGGTCCAGCACCAGGGTGCCGGGCACCGCCGCGTTCTGCCCGGCCACCAGTTCCAGCAGGGCGCGGTGCCGGCGGCGGGCACGTTCCATGCGCACCAGCGCGTACACCAGCACGGCCAGCAGCACCACGGTCAGCCCCACCCCGGACAGCAGCGCGGCCAGGTGGTGGACCTCCATGCGGGCGGCGCCGTCGGCGAGGGCCGCCGGGATCCCGCCGGTGATGCCCTGGCCGTAGGGGAGCAGGGCGTAGCCGAGCAGCGCCCCGATGGTCGCCACTCCCCAGGCCAGGCCGAGCGCCTGCCACAGCGCGATGCCCGCCCGCGGCATCGTCCAGGTCCAGCGTGCCTTGGAAAGCAGGTGCGCGCCGCCGACCGTGCCCAGGGCGATCAGTGCGAGCAGCGCGGTGCCGGTCATCCGCCCGGCTCCACTCTGGCGTGCGCCTCCTGCGCGGTCAGCTCCTCCAGCGCCTGGCGGAGCACGGCGATCTCGTCCTGGGACACCGAGCGCACGAAGTGGGTCAGCGCCGCGTCCCGGTCGCCGGTCTGGTTGAGCGCGCCCAGCATCAGCTCGGCGACGTAGCTTTCCCGGCTGGCGGCGGGCTGGTAGCGCCAGGCGCGGCCGTCGCGCTCGCGCACCAGGAAGCCCTTCTTGGTCAGCCGGTCCAGGACCGTCATCACGGTGGTGTGGGCCAGGTCCCGGTCACCGGCCAGGGCCCGGCTGACGTCGCGGGCGGTGGCCGCCCCGTCACCGGCTTCCTGACGGGCCCACAGAACCTCCATGACCGTGCGTTCAAGCTCTCCCAGACCTTTCACGCATCCAGGGTAACCGGGGGGCCGGCAGGTCACCACTGTGGGTAGTACTACGCAACCCAGTGCTGCGCACCGCGGCCGCGCCGGGTGTGCTAGGCCTCCTCTCCGCGGCGGAGCAGGACGAACATGCCCTGCTGGCGGAAGAACTCGCGGGTGCGGGGCGGGCTGAAGGTCCAGATCAGGCGCATCAACGGGGGTTCGCGGCGCAGCCGGCGGCGTTCCACCCACGAAGAGCGCACGTCGCAAGGTTCCCAGCCCAGGGGACGGAAGAATTCCGCGCCCTCGGCGGGCACAAAGCGCAAGGTCGCATCGGCCCGCTCCATGCGGCGGCCGGCGATCTTCTTGGCGACCTGGACGAACAGCGGGCCGATCATGTCCAGCGCCCACCACCGCAGCTGCGGCCGTTCGGCCAGGTCGCGGGCCAGGCCGGTGACGTCCTCTTCGGTCAGGTAGGCGATCAGCCCTTCGCAGACCACCAGGGTGGGACGGTCCGGCTCGAGCTCATCCAGCAGCTTGCGGCGGGCGATGGGGTCGGACAGGTCCAGCCGGGTGCGCGTCAGCGCGCAGCGGGGCCGGGCGCCCGCCAGCACGCGCTCTTTGTGGTCCAGGATGCCGGGCAGGTCGGCCTCGACCCACCGCAGGTCGGGGGGCAGGTCCAGCCGGTAGGGGCGGGTGTCCAGGCCGGCGCCCAGGTTCAGCACGCAGCCGATCCCCTCGTCGCGGACCAGGCGGGTGATCAGCTCGTCGTAGACGGCGGTCCGGGCGATCACGCCGGAGGAGATGATCCGCAACTGCATCCCGGTGGCCAGGCGCTTGCCGCGTTCACCGGCCAGCGCCTCGGCGTACGGGTCGCGGAACAGCGGCCTGCGCCGCGCGGACTCACGGGCGCGCACCACCGCCGCCACCAGCGCGGTGTCCGAGACGTCCCGCAGCGACACCTCAGCGTTCATGCCTCCACCCTCCCCAAGGCTCCAGCGCCCGGACGAGAATCCGAATATCGTTCCAAAAATCTCCGGGCCGGGGCCTGTCGCAGGCTGACAAAGCCGGCCTGCAACTTTCTGCTGAATCTGACTTGACTCACCCGCCGATCAGGGACGCGACCGCCGGACATCGCGGGGGGAAACACCGCTGCCGCCCTCCTCCCGGAGAGCGGCCGGACCTCCTCATCCCTTACCGCCGGGGCGCTGCGGGACGCACCGGGAACAGATTGCCCGGAACTGACCAACTGCGTCACGAACTTTGAACGGCTCCGCCCGCCCGGAACGCCGATTTCGACTATTCTCGAACGAGATGTCCCGCACGTTTGCACTGTAGCGGCCGACAGGCGACATCACCCCGCGAACGTTCAACTTCATTCGCCGCCGGTCGTGCAAGCCGCGTAAAGCGCGCACTGTTCCCGATGCGCCGCGGCTTATGTAATCACGAGCGCTCCCCCCCGGAACAGGAGACTCTGATGAGGAAACGACTGTTCACGATCGGCGTCGCGTCCTTCGCCCTGACGGGCTCGCTGCTGGGGGCTCCGCCCGCCCTGGCGGAACCGGCCAGTCCCAGCACCGCCGTCTCGGTTATGGACGTCTCCGATCCTCCTCCTGGCAAGCACGGCAAGCACAAGAGGCACCACAAGAGGCACTACAAGGGCCACCACCACCGCAAGTACCACCACCGTAAGTACCATCACCGCAAGCACCACCAGAGGCACCACTACCGGCACTACTACAAGTGGCACTACAAGGGCCACCACCACCGCAAGTACCACCACCGTAAGTACCATCACCGCAAGCACCACCAGAGGCACCACTACCGGCACTACTACAAGTGGCACAGGTGGTAGGGAGGCAGCCGCAAAAAGCGTGCGCAATGCGCTTTCAGTAACGTCCGTCGCGGAGAGTTTCCTGAATCCGGAAATTCTCGGCGTGCGAGACTGAGAGTCCGGCACGCTCAGGCCCGCACATCGGGCGGGCCGCTTCCGGCAAAGGACCGTCCTGCGAGGACGGTCCTTTGCCGTGGATCGCCGGGACGCTTTCAGTGCCGGGCAAGCCCTCTCCGTTCGCAGATTCTGTGAGAGCGCACTCTGCGGCCCGAACGGTTTTGTTGCCGCACTCAAAGTGTGCCGATTCCCAATCGGGACGCTCGATTCCCCATTGACAGGGCTCCTGAGATACCCACAACCTGTGGAGAACCCCGCTGCGAATCGCGTCTGCGTTGAAACGACCGCAGGCGCGGCGAACCCCGTCAACACCGGGTAGCAGGGCGGACCCTTCCCCGACGTCGGCGAACCTTCCCCGGCACGTTCCCCGGCACGCGGCCCCACGGCTTTGGGAGCGGACGGCCCCGGCCGTGACGGCCCCGCATGCGACCTGCGGAACCGGCGTGCCGGAGGAGGCTTGCGGCGCCGCCGGGCGACCGGGCATCCACGGCCTCCCTTCCCCCGCCAAAGGAGAAGCACGTGCTGCCACGCAACATCCTGCTCCTTGCCGCTTTCATCCTGCTCACGGCCGCCGCCGGCATCGTCGGCGCGTCCCACCTGGAAAGCGTCCGCTCCGGCCCGGCGGTGCCGCGCACGGCGACCGCGTTCGTCAAGACCGTCGCCGCGCGGTAGCAGCCGCCCGGTCTCCTGCTCCTCCGCGGACGGCCCAAGAGGGCGCGACCGGGCGTCACCCGGCCCCTTCCGGGTCCGGTCACGGCACCCCGCACAGCCGCAGCAGCGCCGTGGTCGCCGCGGCGGCGATGACCACCACCGGAAACGGGGCGCGGCGGAGCGCCAGGGCCGCGCCGGCCAGCACCCCGGCGGGCCTGGCCCAGCCCGCCCAGCCCGTTCCCTCGGTCAGTGCGGCGACGGCCGCCAAGGCGACCAGCAGCACGGTGGCCGCGGCGGTCAGTGATCGCTGCAGCCCGTCGGCGAGGCGCACGCGGTTCCCCAGCACCGGGCCGGTCACGCGGAAGAGATAGGTTCCGGCGGCCAGCGCCGCGACGGCGAGCCAGGGCATCAGCGCGCCTCCTCGGCCGGGCCGCCGCGCCCGGTCCCGGGCAGGAGGAGACCGGTCAACGCCAGCAGCACCGGCAGGCCGGGGGGCAGGAACGGGGTGGTCGCCACCGCCACGGCGGCGCCGGAGAGCGCGGCGCCGCGCAGGCGGCGGTCGGTGAGCGAGGGCAGCACCAGGGCCAGCAGCACGGCGGGGAAGGCGGCGTCCAGGCCGATGGCGCCGGTGTCGCCGACGATTCGCCCGGCCAGCGCGCCGACCGCGACCGCGACGTTCCAGCAGGCGAACAGGGCCAGGCCGCAGGTCCAGAACACGGCGCGCCGCAGCCGCGGGTCGCGGTGCCGCATCGTGAAGGCCACCGTCTCGTCGGTGATCAGGTGGGCGCCCGGCAGCCGCGTCCGCCACGAGCGCCCCGCCGCGTCCGCCACCGCGAATCCGAACGGCAGCAGGCGGGCGTTGAGCACCAGGCCGGCGGCCACCGCGGCGAGCGCGCCGCCGCCGGCGAGCACCACGCCGACCGCGGCGAACTGCGCGCCGCCGCCGAAGATCAGCACGGACATGGCGACCGGCAGCCAGGGATCCAGCCCGCCGGAGACCGCGAGCGCGCCGAAGGAGGCCCCGACGATCGCGTCGGCCAGGCAGACCAGGCCGATGGCGCGGAGGGTCCCCGGATCGATCGTTCGCCAAAACGAACACATGTCTGTCATAATGAACATGAGGCTTTCTGTTCGTCAAGGCGAACAATTCGACCGTTGGAGTGAACAGATGGCAGAGGGCCGTCCCACCGCACCCCTGCTGGCGCAGATCGCCGCGTCGATCCGCCGGGAACGCGAGCGCGCCGGCCTGTCACTGAGCGAACTGGCCAAACGGGCGGGCATCGCCAAGTCCACGCTGTCGCAGCTGGAGTCGGGCTCCGGCAACCCGAGCGTGGAGACGCTGTGGGCGCTGGCCGTCGCGCTGGGCGTCCCCTTCAGCCGGCTGGTGGACCCGCCGCGCCCCCGGGTGCGCGTCATCCGCGCCGGCGAAGGCCCGGCCGTGCACTCGGAGAAGGCCGGGTACATCGCCACGCTGCTGGCGTCCTGCCCGCCCGGCGCCCGGCGGGACATCTACCGCATCGAGGCCCGCCCCGGCGAGCCCCGCCTGTCGGACCCGCACGTGCCCGGCACCACCGAGCACCTGGTGCTCAGCACCGGCCGGGCCCTGGCCGGGCCCACCACAGAACCCGTGGAGCTGGCCCCGGGCGACTACATCGCCTACCCGGGCGACATCCCGCACATCTTCCAGGCCCTGGAGCCGGACACCACCGCGGTGATCGTCTCCGAGCACATCTAACCTCCCGCCGGAAGCCGGGCGGGCGGGTTTCACTCCGGGCGCAAGTGAGCAGGTTGATCTGGTCGAGGGACCTTCCCGACCGAGGAGCACGAGCGCGCCGCCCGCAGCGCCCGCGGCGCCCTGACCTGCGGGGACGTTCATGCCGATTCAGCTTCGCCGTATCGTCGTCTTCGCCCGGGACAGACGCGAGTCGGCCCGCTTCATCGCCGACCTGTTCGAGTTGGACGAGCCGGAGCCCGCCGGGGTCTTCACCGCCGTGCACCTGGGCGAGGTCACGCTGCACTACGCCCAGCCGGGCGGCGACTTCCCCCGGCAGCGCTACACCTTCTTGGTCGGCGAGGACGACTTCGATGCGATCTTCGCCCGGATCCGCCGGCAGGGCCTGACCTACTGGGCCGACCCGTATCGCCGCCGCGCCGGGGAGCTGGACACCCAGGGCGGCGGGCGGGGCCTGTACCTGGACGACCCCGCCGGCCACAGCCTGCAGATCACCACCCGCCTGTGAGGCGACGCGGCCCTTAGCCCACGGGAGTGAGCGTGCCGGACTCCTCCCCGGTCGGAAGAGCGCTCGCCGGGCTCGGGGCCGATCCGAAGGCGACGGGCCGCAAGCAGCCGAGCAGGGTGCTCGATCACGGGACGGGGGACGTCGAGCATGGCTCGACAGGGAGCCAACGCAAAGCCTCTGAGCAGTGGCTCGTTCCGGCGGTGAGGACCCCCGCCCCGGTGCCGAAGGACGGGGTCCACTCCAGTGAGAAAGAGAAAGGGCGGCAGGTCGTCTACAAGGCATCGACCTCTATAGCCTCTACCCCCTCTCTACCCGCGAGCTGAGGCCGATGGGGGAGCCGCGCCATCCCCGAGCCGAGACCCGAGAGGACACGGGCAGAGGGGCCGCCGACCGTGGCGTTGATGTTGACGTGGCTTCCGTGCCGCCCTGGAGCCTAGGACTCCGGCTCTGCGGCCAGGGAAGTCCGAAAAGCCATTTCGGCGTCCCTTTCGGCACGCCACTCCAAGTACTCGTTGATGAGCAGGGACCCAAGCAGGGTCAGAACGATACCGGCGAGGAGTCCAAAGCCGCAGCCGGACCACCACGCTTTCGCTATGGCGTCCCATGTGAACAAATCCAACGTATCCATTGGGGGAACTTCCTTCAGAACTGCGGTGATCTCGTCCCGTCAAAACCCCGCTCGCACGCCTCCGCCCTGGGGATGACCTTCCGCAGCGGTAGTCAGGCGGGGAGTCTGATCAGCGCGCAGACCCACTTGCCCGGACCTGGTGTCAGCCGCTCAACCCACATCTCGTTCGAAAGCATCCGGATCAGGCACAGGCCCCTGCCGGTCTCCCGCGACAGGCCGTCCTCGGTGAACATCCCGATGAGATCGTCTTTTGAGGGCAGCCGAGGAACTTCGGGGATGTAGTCCAACACCCCCAGGACCAGCCCCTTGGACCGGCGACCGCAGAACACCGTCATCCGGTCCAAGGTCAGGACCTTCTTCGGCCGGTGCACCACGGCGTTAGTCGCCGGCTCCGCAATGATCGTCTCGGCGTCGCCGACCAGGTGGTGCAGGCCCAAGGTCGTCAGCCTGCCCCGGACGAAGGTTCTTGCCAGGGGCACCGACGCCGGCCAAGCGGGGAGATCCCGCGAATCAACGCTTTGCGGTTTCACGCCCTGCGCAGCCATCCAAATCCCTCTCGCAGGTCTATGCTGTGCGACACAGAATGGAGTAAGTTTGTTACGCTGCCACCTGCACGCGAAACAACTGAAACAAACTGAAACAAAAGAAGGGTCACGGACGGCGACCAACCCACCACTCGACCCGCGCAGCTCTCTGTGGAACTGCATAGCCTTCTACCTGCGCAGTTTCCGAGAGCAGCACAGACAGTCAGTACGCAAGCTCGGTGAGTTGATGGGAGAGTCGGCCGCCACTGTTTCACGACTTGAAAACGGGCATACCAGACTCGACAGCGAACGAGCCCGTACCCTGGACCAGCTTTGGAACACCAACGGACTGTTGAAACACTGGTGTTCTACGCGAGCCTGGGGCATGACCCCCAATGGTTCCCTCAGTACCTGGACAAGGAGCGCCAGGCCGGCGTTATCCGAATCTTCAACAACAGCGTCGTGCCGGGCCTGCTCCAGACCAAGGAGTACGCCAAAGCGATGATCTCGGCCGGTGACGTCTCTGACGTGGCCCAAGAGCTACAACGCCGGATCGATCGGCAAGAGATCCTGCACCGCCCCAACCCACCGTTCCTCTCCGTGCTGCTCACCCAGGCAGCTCTAGAGTGGCCGGTAGGGTCCCCAGAGGTCATGAGGGAACAACTTGCCCGGCTCCTGGAGTTGTCCGAACGGCCTCGGATCATGATCCGGGTCGTCCCCCGGACCTGGCAATCCGGGGCACACGTGGGCCTGGACGGCAACTTTGTGCTCCTCACCGGCGAAGGCTTCGGCCAGATCGCATTCAGCGAGTCACCTGAGAGGGGACGATTGGTATCGTCCCCTCTGAAAATAGAGCCCTATTTCATCCGATATGACCGAATCGCCGCCAAAGCCCTGACGGAGGACGAGTCCAGGGACCTGATCCGCCGAATGTTGGAGGAGTGCAATGCAGGAAGCGACGGCAACCAAGTGGCGTAAGAGCAGCTACAGCATCAACGGCACCGGCCAGTGCGTCGAGCTGGCCCGGCTGGAAGCCGGCATCGGCCTCCGGGACTCCAAAAACCCCGACCAGGGCCACCTCACCCTCACCAGGGAAGCCCTCCGTGGGCTCCTGGAGGCCGCCCGCCGGCACTGAGCCGGCCGTACGGCAGGCCTCCCCCCGGCAGGCACAGGACCTCGGCGGGATCCCTCACTTTCCAGATAGCAGCCCCCAGACAAGGCCTAGAATGGTGGCCGACCCGCTGAACTCTGGGTGTCCTACCGTTCTATTGGGGGAACAAGCAGGCAGGCCCCCACCTTCGGGTGGGGGCTTCTTCTTTGCCAGGCAGAGCCGGCCACCGCCTGCCGGCCTCCTGCCAGTTCCAGCCGGACTGGCGGCAGCGGGCCGGCCTCGCCTCTTCTCCAGGTAGATCTGAAGACCAAAGCGATCACGCTTCGGTCCCAGACCTGTACGCGTCGAGGAGACAGCGCCCCCAGACGGGCCGAGGCGGGACGCCGGCAGGTGTCACCCCTGGGCGCGTGCAGCCCGCATGCCGAGCGAAGCGCCGACCCACCGCCTCTAGAGAAGCCCTCAAGCCTCCCAGCGGCTGAGGGGGCCTCAGGG
>Ga0207866_1001251_pt1 | contig 26088 bp, 26 predicted proteins | sample HigsolmetaAR203D_FD_184835 | JGI IMG/M metagenome (GOLD analysis project Ga0207866, IMG submission 184835) | Ionic liquid and high solid enriched microbial communities from the Joint BioEnergy Institute, USA - AR20-3-D (SPAdes) (version 2) ...
CGATAACCCCGTTCGACTTGCATGTGTTAGGCACGCCGCCAGCGTTCATCCTGAGCCAGGATCAAACTCTCATGTTTAAGTTTTTTCCTTTATCATCTCGAACTTTGGCTTTGTTCGCTTTTCGAAATTCTATCCTCGGTCTTGCACTAGACCTTGGCTTTTAGAATTTTCGGGGTTGTTTCACTGTTCAGTTATCAAGGTTCCAAAATTGTTTTTTTGGTTTTTTGTCGGTTATTTATTGCCGCCGACAAGAAGTTATTCTATCACAACCGCCTTGTTATGTCAACCACCTTTTAAATCTTTTTTTCTTTTTTATAAGTAATTCTTATAAGTGGTTGCCCCTTGTCATCGGCGGAGATTTATAATACCACCTCTTAATCATTATGTCAACTATTAATTAAATATTTTTATATTTTACGTATTATCTAAAATCTGAAATAGAAACTATGCAATTTTAATTGCTTGTTTTATTGCTGTTTACTATTATTACGATGTTTTGGATTTGCAAACCGGTGATATTATAAATACCATTAATTACTGGGGACAACAGTTTTTCCCAACAAATAAAGGCTGTTTTTTCACCAATTTAAGCGATATATTTTTCTTTAGTAATGAAACTAAAGAGATTTCTCTTATTTCAATTGAAGATACAGATGATGAAAATAGTTCAAAAAATAAAAGAATTATCAGTTTGCTTCACTGTGATGATGAGGGCATTTATTTTTCAGTAAAAAAAAAGATGACACTTATTTAAAATATTTAAATCTCCTAACAAATGAAATCCTGGATTTATAGTTCTACGTCTATTTATACTTCTAATGTCCAATTATATAAAATATAACGATAATAAATAATTCCAAAATAAAAACACCTGCTGTAAATTGTGCAATACCGGATAATAATATAGTCTGTTATCGCACAACCGCAGCAGGTGTACTTATATCATGTAAGAAATTCTTAAATGAATTAATATTAAATTTATTTTTACTTCTGTACCAAATGAACGGCAAATCCACCGAACTCTTCATTCAAATATATAGCTGTTAATTTGCCGTTTTTATCATATTTCTTGCTTTCTTCATTAAAGGTAAAGCCCTGCTGGCTAAGATGGAATATAGCCCTTTCAATATAATTGGTCTGTATTGCAATATGGCCGTTTTTACCCAGATAAGGCTGTTTCATTACTTCTATGCCTGTACCTGCAAATATGGAGCTGTTACCCGCTTTCTTTACAAAGCCGAATAATTTCTCAAAGGAACCAGCAATTTTGTCAGCCTCTTCCTCATTTTCAGCATTAATACCGATATGACGAAGTTCGAAATCAAGCATCTTGTTTACCGCTTCTCTGGTTAACTCGGTTATCTTGTCAAATGCGCCCTCTTTAACCAGTTCGTCCTTAACCATCCAGCTTCCACCACATGCTATTATCTTAGGGAAGTCCAGATAGGAAGTAAGATTCGAAGCATTTATGCCTCCTGTAGGCATAAATTTCATATTTACATAAGGAGCCGAGATAGCTTTTATAAAAGGAAGGCCGCCTGCCGCTTCGGCAGGAAAGAACTTAACCACATCAAGGCCAAATTCAATGGCAGCTTCTATATCGCTTGGTGTAGAGCAACCCGGTGTAATAGGAATATTTCTCTCTACACAATATTGCACAACCTTAGGATTAAATCCCGGACTTACTATAAATGTTGCACCGGCTTTGATTGCCCTGTCAACCTGCTCAGTAGTTAAAACGGTTCCGGCACCTATCAGCATATGAGGGAAGTTTTCTCTCATTAATCTTATTGCCTCTTCTGCAGCTTCAGTACGGAAGGTCACTTCGGCGCAGGGCAGGCCGCCGTCACACAAAGCCTTAGCCAGAGGAACGGCATCTTTTGCATCATCCAGCTTTATGACAGGTACAATACCCGTCAGTTGAATCTTTCTTAATACTTCGTTCATTTTGACATTCTCCTTCTAGTATATATTTATTTAAGTAAATATTTTCATGTATCGCTAGAACAGTTTTACTGCATTCAAGACTATATGCAGGATAAAATTCTTATTATATATAAAGCTTAAAAATTTGCTTTCTTCAATCTGTTTAAAAGCGCTTTGGCTTAATTCCGATCCGCCAAATACGGTAAGCAAAAGCAGCAAAAGCCAAACAATAAAAAGCCCCTGCATTCCTCCGACTATAAAGCCGGCCCATTTATTTATCTGATTGATTATCGGCAGCTTACTTATTATATTAATAGCCGCACTGATTATCCATAAACCTGCAAATACCACTACATATGTAAGAATAAATGCAATGGCATTAATTACAATCCCGGTAACCCGGGATACTATATAAGACTTGATATTTGCTTCTTGCTTTTTCTTGTTCTCAATAAGATTTTCCCTGATGGATTTGGGAAGAGGAAGATCATTAATCATCTCATCCTGGTCATTATTTTCTTTTGTATCTAAAGAAAGTGTCTTTTCAACCTTTTGATAAGTCTTTTGATAAAAGGTTTCATTGTTTTTAAGCAAACCGTTTATTTTAGGGCTTATCCATGTTGTTATCAGTAAGGTTATTATAAATGAAAACAAAGAAAAAACTATTTTTATAAATCCGACCCTTTTACCTATCCAGGCATTAATGATTATTATTGCCAAAACCGCAATTAAAAGCCAGTTCATTTAAATCCCCTTTCTTAAAACAAACAGCATTACCGTAAAATTATTCTTTCAGTTGTATTTCCCATATTTCCGTCGGATTTACCATGAAATAACGGTCAATATGGTTAATCGGATATAATGCCGATATGTTTGTCGTAAATGTATACCTGAATTTTTCTTTGCCGCTTGCTCTGTATATCACACAGGAAAGATCATTGAACATTATAATTTCTTCTCCGGAAAGATATATGTTGTCATAATTAAAATCCAGTTTCATATCCATAAGCTGATTTCCTTTAAGATCATAAAGGAAAAGCCTTCTTTCATTATCTTTCTCGCTGTTAAGCACAATCCCTGCATATTTTTCATTGTGCAGTACACTTATTATCTTTCCTTCCATGTTTACTTCCTTAATTAATTCCGCGATTTCTTCCATGGCATAAATCAAAAGCCCGTCTTCTTTAAAAGCACAAACCGTATTGTTATCCAAAAATGTGATTCTTGGCACCAGTATGGAATTATATATATCCGCACCGACCGTTCTGTCGGTATAGTTTTTGCCAACCCCGCCAAAATTCATGAACAGGATATTGGTTACAAATTCACCGTTTTTTAGGCAAAAATATGTTGCCACCACTTTTTCTCCGTTATCTGAAAGAGAAAAATCCATTGGATAGCCGTCTTTTGCCATATTTGAAATTTTTTCTCCCAGCAGTTCTCCTTCTTTGCTGTAAATTTCGATATAGCTGCTTTCTCCTTCTATCATTAGGGCTGCAACCACCCCTTGTTTTGCTACCTGCACCTTTATTATTGGATGGTTTGTCTGTATATTTCCGCTTAGGCCATTTCTGTTAAATATATGTATCTGCTTGCCGCCTCTGTCAGCAACAGCAACATAATCATCGCATGTATCCGCTATGGGGTCCGCCATCTGATACGAACCGTTCCATAGCAAATTTCCTTTGCTGTCAATAGCAACCGCACCGTCTTTGCTGTATCTTACTACAGCCCCTTTGTATTCCAGATACCCACCCAGGTTTTCTTCGGTATTTGCTACTCTGTTCATAAGCTCATAGTCCTGATAGTTGCGGTTAAAAAGTCTAATCAGATAAACCACACATAACACAACTATAAGAACCAACAAACTTATTATTATTATAGCCCTGTTTCTTCGGTATCTTTTACTTCTTTTTGTGTAATCCCTCAATGTCGCCACCTGCTTTTTGTGACATAGTTAAATAACTTTCATAGAAATTATACATCATTTTATCATCAAAGACACTATGTTTTAGAAAAAATATGCCGCAGAATCACAACTTAAAAAAGAACATGTAACTCTGCGGCAACCGTCTCTGTTATTTATAGTTATAAAATGGTTACTGTCTCATTTAAAAATCTTAATCACCATATAAAACCGCCTGTATATGCAGTTATGTAATTATATCTATAAATACATTGTTAAAATTCGTTTGCCTAAATTAATGCGAGGTTTAAGATATAAAAGGTAAGATGCAGTCTACCGGGTAAATTTATATTTACGGTACTATCAGCTTCTGCCCTATATAAATCAAATTTTCATCTTCTATATTATTAAGTTCCTTGATTACGGAAATATAATTGGCAGAATTATAAAGTTTATAGCTTATTCCGGCAAGGGAATCCCCTGCTTTAACCGTATAATACTTTACCCCTCCGCTGATTACTACCTCACTATTTGCATCAGCGGTTTCTGTATTTTTGGCTTGCTCAGATTTCTGGGCCTTTTGGCTGTTTGCGGAAGAATCAGCTACATTATCATTTGATTTTTCATCTTCTTTTTTCTCGTTATTTTCTTCCAGCGGTTTTATTCCTCCGGGTACTACCTCAACATTCAGGCTGCCTTCCTTGTCTGTGGCGGCTTCATTAGTCTTTTTTGAATTTTGATCCGTATTTTCCTGCTGATTTTCTTTAGTACGAAATACGGATTCAACCTCTTTTAAATTTTGAGATAATGCGTTCAGTGTATTTTGCATATTTTTCATCTGATCGTAATTATTCAAAATAGCCGCACCCACAACCAGAATAATGACAGCCAGTAAAGTACCAGCCGCATAAACCAGCCGGTTTATACTTTTTACTTCATCCGCAGATCCTTTCTTGTTTTGAATAACGGCCCTGATTTCTCTTGAGACCCGGTCGTCATATTGGGCTTCCTCGCTGGGCTTTTGTTTATGGTCAATCATATAATTTTGCATTTCTTCGTTCTTCTCGTAGTATATGTAATATCCCTCCTGACGACATAAACTGCCGTTCTCGTATAAATAAAACGCTTCTTCTTTTTCAATATTGTCATATGTAAGCAGGGTCTTGTCCTGTCCCGCAAAGTTATCCAGGTGTGTCTTTAGAATTTTTTCCTTATCCTCCAGTAAATACCCCGGACCTCCGATAAACCATCCCACTATTTCATATTCCGGAAAATACTTTTTGATATCTTCATATATCTGGGTCCAGTGATCGTTAGTAAATACTATTTCATTCGCAGCATCAATATTTTTTACTTCCACTGCTCCTGATATAAAAAGACAGTTTCCGCTTTCAAGCTTGACATATTGACCTACCAATACGGCTATCCGGCACGAAGAATAATCATCTCCTGCCAGATACCTGGCAAAGGTCATCACATAATCCTCTACATAAATTTTTTTAGTTACATTGCTTTTTCCGACCTGCCTGATATTTTTTGGCATCTTAAAGCTTGTCTGTGCTCTGCATGCACGATTTGCTTCAGCATTATCATTACTATAAACCGATTCTACCATAGACCCTTCTCCCATCTGAAACAAAATACTTATTATGCACAGCTTTCTTACTATATTAGCATAATTTGGACAGGCAGTATGTCGTATTTGGTTTGGGAAGGGTAAGAAGTTATCTTCAAAGTTCTACTGTTAATTCACAAATACGCCTAATTTCTAATTTTAAACCCTAAAATAATTAAAATAATTGCGTTTTGAGTATGATTTTGGGATTTTAATTTAAGATTCATTTGGTTTTGAATGTCTATTTTTAAAGATTTTGGTAATACTTAACCTAAGCGTATTTTCATAAAACATTTAAGTAAAAGTAATAGCAAAATTTGATTTGTAAGGATTTAAACTAGCGTAAATTAATCATCGGAATTATGGAGGTACTATGGGTATTTTCTATAAAAATAAAAAAAGAACTATTTACTTTGATTCGTCCAAGCAAAATGCCGCTTATGAACTGGGATTGGCATTGTCAGCGCTGATAAAAAAACACGTCTTGTATAATAAAAATATTATATTTTTATGTATCGGGTCTGACCGTGCCACAGGTGACAGCCTGGGCCCTATAATAGGTTATAAGCTGTCCAAGTATCTTAACCATCCGAATTTTCATATCTACGGTACTCTTGAACACCCGGTTCATGCCAAAAATCTTAAAGAAACCATTGAAACAATATATCAAAAACATGATAATGCTTTTATCATTGCAATTGACGCTTCCCTTGGCAAATCAGAACACATCGGATATATTGCCTTGGGTGAAGGGCCGTTAAAACCCGGAGCGGGTGTCAACAAAGATTTGCCAGAGGTAGGAGATTTATTCATCACAGGCATAGTGAATTTTTCGGGAATGCTGGAACATATGCTTTTACAGACAACCCGGTTAAATGTGGTAATGTCCCTGGCAGACCAAATTTGTCTTGCGATTAACTACTGCTTAAGCCATCTAAAAACACAGCTTCCTCATCCCATATTTTTTCTGTAAAATTGTACCGCTTCAGATATATTGGCTGCATTGCCGGCTTCGATTATATTAATTAAAGTATCAAGAGTATCAAATGTTATAAGGTCTTTACCTATATATGGCTCATATTCGCGGGCTAATTTCAGGGTTAAGGCCTTTATTTTTTCGTCTGCCGTACTTACCTCTGCCTTGATTTTTTCATATTCCGATTTTAGGGCCAAGAGTTTTCCGTCATACTGTTTTTTAATTTCGGCACTGATAATCGGGACAGTAGAATTCTCGAATGTCATCAGTGCTTCTTTTTTTTGCTCGGTAAGATCCTGTGCTTCTTTATCAAGCCTTGCCAATTCTTCATCAAAATTTTCCAGCCCATAGGTGCTTTCATCTTTATCCTTTTTTATATTCCTTTTTATATTGTTTATTTTCTTATTGTTCTTAATTATATCATGGCGAATCTTATTGCCCTGCCTGATTATATCCCCATGCTTATCCTTTGTGCGGTTTCCGATTAACAGGTATAAGCCGCCGAATACAAGCACGGTAGCAATATAAAGGGCAGCAAGATATATAATTTTTTCTTCTGGAAGAACATAATAGTATATGCCGCACGGAATTATAAACAAAGTCAGTGCCAGGCTAATAAGAATGATTATAAAATCCCTGAAACATCCTGGGAAATATAATGCATAGTAAAGCCCGGTGTTGCAAAAAGCCGGAACATTTTTTTGCTTGAACAAAGACTTTGCTTCCAATTTAAGCCTGCGGTTTTCTTCACGTAAAGAAGCCGTCTCCTCATCAATTCTTTCCGATACTTTTCTGTCTTTTCTCTTATCCCTTTTATCCTTAACTTTTTTCATATCGGCTTTTATTTTGTCCAGTTGCTTATCATAAGCCGTTTCGATTTCAGACCTGCGTTTTTTAACCGTTGCCTGTACCTCGTCTTCTGCCGCTTTCTTAAGACTCTGAATATTCTTCTCTATTTTTTTAAGTTCTACAATCAGATCGTCGTTTTTGTCCTTATATCTGTAAAGCTCAGTAAGATCTGCCTTAATCTCATTTAGCTTTTGCACACCCTCAAGTAATATATTACCTTCATCCATTACTATTTCCCCCTTCTTTTGCAGCTTTTGCTTTTAATTCATCAGGAGTAGGATAATTTAAGTTTTCATCTATTTCCAGGTCTATAAAAATCAAAAGGCGTATGCAGGCTTTCTGTTCGGAAGTCAATTTAACCAATTTCATTTTTTCTATCTTTTTCGCCACCGAATCATAATCCTTTGATTCGGAATCTATCATTCCCTCTTTGATTAAAATATAATGCATCATAATTTCAGGCCTATGTTTTTTGTCTGTAAAAGCATAAAGTATATCCTGTACCTTTTGCTTTTGTTTTTCCCCGTAAGGAAATATTTTTTTTAAGTATTCTCTATCTCTTTTTTCCCTTTCCTCTTTGGATATAAAAAGACCCTCAAAAAATCCCATGATCGTTTACCGTCCCCGTATTTTTAATAACCGAATATCCCTTCCAAAGATTCGTCGTTTTCAACCCACTCGGCAACATCAATAAGCCGGAAGTCATCCTTGGTATCTCTTATATAGACTTCTTTAATTCCCGCATTTATAACAAGGCGCTTGCACATCGAACAACAGGTGGCATTCTTAACATATTCGCCGGTATCGGTTTCGATACCTGTAAGGTATAAAGAACTTCCTATCATCTGATCCCTGGAGGCACTTATTATGGCATTTGCTTCTGCGTGAACACTCCTGCATAGTTCGTAGCGTTCCCCTCTGGGAATATTAAGCTTTGTTCTTATGCATTCCCCTAAATCACAGCAGTTTTTTCTTCCTCTTGGTGCCCCCACATAACCCGTAGATATTACCTCATCGTTCTTAACAATAACGGCTCCGTATTTTCTTCTTAGGCAAGTGCCTCTCTGAGCCACAGTTTCAGCCAAATCGAGATAGTAATTTACCTTGTCCCTTCTTTTCATATGTAGGTTCCTCCGGTAATATTAAATATAATACTTTTTGTCTTTATTTTATACGAATATGGTTTTTTATGAAAGACTTTTCTTAAAATTTCCCGTGTTAATATTAATTTTATTAATGCGTATGGCCATAGCTTTTGCAAAATTATTATTTTCAAATATCGAAATTATAAATACCTCCACTTTAATAATTATAAATAACAAGATTATGTATATTTTTTAGCCGACAAATATTTATACCTAAAAAAAACTGACCCGGACATATCCGAATCAGTTTTTGCAGCTTATTTATTTTTAATAATCATAGCCCTGAAAGAATTTAATATGGCGAGCATGGCTACTCCCACATCACCAAATATGGCAACCCACAAATTTGTAACTCCCAAAGCACTTAACAATAGAATTAATACTTTAACGCCTAAAGCAAACACTATGTTCTGATTGGAAATTCCCAAAACCTTTTTAGCTATATTGATAGCCAACGGAACTTTTGACGGTTCGTCGGTCATTATGACCACATCGGCCGCTTCAATCGCAGCATCGGATCCCAGTCCTCCCATGGCGATTCCCACGTCTGCTCTGGCAAGCACGGGAGCATCGTTTATTCCGTCACCGACATATGCAAGCCTGCCTTTACCGGATGTTTGAGAAAGCAGTTCTTCCAGTTTTTCCACCTTATCGGCCGGTAACAACTCCGCATATACTTTGCTTAAGCCCAGTTCCTTTCCAACGTTTTCTCCCACATTAACGCTGTCTCCGGTTAACATTATGATTTGCTTTATATTTGAATTCTTAAGCTCTTTAATTGCATGAGCAGAATCGCTCTTTATATCATCGGCAATCAAAATGTATCCTGCATAAATATTATCCACCGCCACATGAACTACAGTTCCGGCCAGTTCTCCATCAAAATATGGTATACCTAACTTTTTCATTAACTTAGCATTACCCGCTGCAATCTTTTTTCCGTTTACCCTTGCTATAACGCCATGGCCTGATATTTCTTCCACGTCGGTTATCGCTTTTTTATCAATTTCTTTTCCATAGGCTTTCAAAATAGATTGAGATATGGGATGATTGGAGTAGCTTTCCGCATAAGCGGCCAATTTTATAAGTTCTTCTTCGGATACCTCTTTTGCATGTACTTCTTTAACTCCGAACACGCCTTTTGTAAGAGTTCCTGTTTTATCAAAAACCACAATCTCAGTATTGGCCAAGGCTTCAAAATAATTACTTCCTTTTACCAGAATACCTTTTTTGGATGCCCCGCCTATACCGCTAAAAAATGTTAACGGAATAGAAATAACCAGGGCACAGGGACATGAGACAACCAAAAAAGAAAGAGCCCTGTAAATCCAATCACCGAATGTTGCATCTTTAATAATAAGAGGCGGAACAAATGCCAATAAAACCGCCAGTATTACAACTGTTGGCGTATAATATCTTGCAAACCTTGTAATAAACTTTTCCGAGCGGGATTTCTTGTTGCTTGCATTTTCTACCAGGTCCAAAATCTTGCTTACGGTAGATTCACCATATTCTCTTGTAACCCTGGCAGTTATAAGTCCGTTTATATTAATACATCCGCTTAGTATCTCATCACCGGGCTCCACTTCACGGGGTATGGATTCACCGGTTAAGGCAGATGTGTCCATAAGGGATGTTCCTTCAACCACTATGGCATCCAGAGGAACCCTCTCTCCGGCTTTAATCACTATGATATCCCCAACCTTTACTTCATCGGGTTCCTTTTTTACCAGAGTATCATCAACTTTTACATTGGCATGGTCAGGCCGAATATTCATCAAATCCGCAATAGATTTTCTCGATTTATCAACTGCATAGTCCTGAAACATTTCACCGATCTGGTATAAAAGCATAACCGCAATACCTTCGGTATATTCACTTATAAACATAGCCCCTACCGTTGCCAGTGCCATAAGAAAGTTCTCATCAAACACACTGCCTCTTAGTATGTTTCTTACAGCGTTAAATAATATATCTCCGCCTATAAGAAAGTAGCTTACTAAATATAAGATTACACCGATTTGTCTAAAGTACCTTTCCGTTATAATTGCCGAAACCAATATCAGTGCACCAAAGAGTATTCGCAAAATACGCTTTTTCATAAATTTCATCCCCTATGCATTCTTCAGTCTTGCGCCCGGCTCTATTTTAGTAACAATTTTTTCAGCCTCCTTAATAATTTCCGGCATAAGTTCATCGTCCCCGTCAATAATTAACTTCTGCGTCATGAAATTTACAGTTGCTTCTTTTACACCGCTTAATTTATTAATTGCTGTTTCGATCTTTGAGGCACAATTTGCACAGCAAAGACCTTCAATAATATATTTCTTTTTCATATAACTCATCCTCCAAAATCCGAATATTATATTTTATAATAAAGCCTAAAGACAAGAATTTAAGGTTTTATTTTCTTGATTATTTATTATATAATGAACACTTGAGCAATTATTCATGTGTTACAATATAAGAATATATCCACACAAGTATAATTATTTTAATTGCTATTTTTGATAATCATTATCTCTCTTCGCTTATATGAGCCAAACCTTGATCAAAAATTAACCTTACATGTTCGTCATCTAATGAGTAATATACAACCTTGCCCTCTTTACGGTTCCTTACAAGTTTTGCCTGTTTTAAAATTCTTAGCTGATGGGAAATAGCCGATTGGGTCATGTTAAGCAAAGCAGCTATGTCGCAGACACACATCTCAGCTTCATCTAAAGCCCATAAAATTCTGATCCTTGTAGAATCACCAAACATTTTAAACAATTCCGCCAAATCATAAAGAGTTTCTTCTTTGGGCATTTTTTCGCGTACCCTGTTTACAACTTCTTCATGTATAACCTCACAGTAGCATCTGTCTTCCGTAGGATTTTTTTGGGTCATTGCCTTACCCCCGTTTCTTTACTGTTTATTGATCTATCCTGTTTATTAATCTATCGTTAGTCTTCCTCTTTGTATTAATCTTATGTACTGTCTTTTATACTATATATACTTTATTCTGTTTTTAATATATGAATAAGGCATAGAATATATGAATGTTTGCTCATATGTTTGTTTATATTATATGCATAAATTTTGTAAATGTCAATATATATATGAATATTTGCTCATATATTTTAAAGAATTTATTATATAATTGTTTTTTAATGTAATAACAGCGTATAGTTCTTTATAAAATACTCAGATATTAATTGCTAAAAACTAGAGTATGCATTATATCTTAATTTGATATTAATATATTTATTTGATTTATAAATTAATTTGATATTAATGTATTAATTTGATCTTTATGTATTGAATAAAACACCGGAAGACATTGCATGAATACCTGCTTAATGCAATTATTTATATACTCTTAAGATTATAAATGCAATAAATATAAAATGAAAAAACATATAATAAAAAGAGGATGCCGCAAAAATCTTTTCTCTTATTTGCGGTATCCTCTTAATATCATATGCGGTATTAAACTCTTCGTTAATTATTTCTTATCAGATACTCGAAAGCGCTTAAAGCAGCGTTGGCGCCTGAACCCATAGATATAATTATTTGCTTGTGTATACTGTTTGTGCAGTCACCTGCTGCATAAACACCGGGTACATTGGTGGCATTGTGACTGTCTACCACAATTTCTCCCATTCTGTTGCGTTCCACAAAATCTCCAAGCCATTCGGTATTCGGTACAAGTCCTATCTGGACAAATACTCCTTCAAGCTCGATGTGTTTTTCTGTACCGGTATCCCGTTCAATATAAGTTATGCCGTTAACCTTTTTGTCGCCGGTTATTTCTTTGGTCTGGACATTTTTAAGAACCGTTACATTGGGCAACTCGTACAAGCGTTTTTGCAATACCTGGTCTGCCTTAAGTTCCGGCATAAACTCCAGTACCGTTACATGGCTTGCTATTCCGGCAAGATCAATAGCTGCTTCTATACCGGAATTTCCGCCGCCGATTACAGCCACCCGTTTGTCTTTAAATAATGGCCCGTCACAATGAGGGCAGTAAGCCACTCCCTTGTTCTTAAATTCGGCTTCACCCGGGACATTTACATTTCTCCAGCGGGCTCCGGTAGCTATAATTACGGTTTTACTCTTTAGAACAGCACCGTTTTCCAGCTCTACCTCTATCATGTCTTTTTTATCTATATGCTTAACCCTGTGAGGGTATATGATATCCACGTTATATTCTCTTATATGCTCTTCCAAGGCAGAAGCCAGTTTAGGTCCTTCGGTGTATTTTACGCTTATCAAGTTTTCGATGCCCATTGTATCATTTACCTGTCCGCCGAAACGTTCAGCAACAACTCCTGTTCTTATTCCTTTTCTTGCAGCATATACAGCCGCTGCGGCACCTGCGGGACCTGCGCCGATAACCAGAACATCAAAAGGATCTTTATTCTCAAATTGCGATTTATCCGCAACTTCTACATCAAGTTTAGATAAAATCTTTTCTATAGTCATGCGTCCGCTTCCGAAGAATTCTCCATTAAGATATATGGCCGGAACAGCCATAATCTCTTTGCTTTCTACTTCATCCCGAAATGCTGCGCCGTCAATCATGGTATGGGTTATGTTCGGGTTGAGTACGCTCATAATATTTAAAGCCTGAACCACCTCAGGGCAGTTCTGGCAGCTTAAACTTACATAAGTTTCAAAGTTAAGTTTGGCATCTATGTTTTTTATCTGGCGTACTATATTATCGTCCACCTTGGGAGGTCTTCCGCTGACCTGCAAAAGGGCCAGAACCAATGAAGTGAACTCATGACCAAGGGGAACACCCGCAAAGGTGATCCCCATGTCCTGATCAATACGATTTATACTAAAACTTGGTGTACGAGGAAGCTTAACCTCTTCGGATTTAATTTTAGGAGACAAAGCTTTAAGTTCCTCTACTAAAGATAAAACATCCTTTGATACAGAATCGGCTCCCGCACTTACTTTAATCAGTACATCGCCTTCTAATAGCTTTAGATATTCTGCCAGTTGGTTTCTGATTTCTGTATCAAGTATCATATGCTCTCTCCTTAGATTTTACCTACAAGATCCAAGCTGGGCTTTAATGTTGCCGAACCCTCTTTCCATTTTGCGGGACATACTTCATCCGGATGATTTCTTACATATTGAGCAGCTTTAATCTTGTTAATCAAAATGTCAGCATCTCTACCGATATTTCCTGCGTTAATTTCTACAGACTGTATTACACCGTCCGGATCGATAATGAAGGTTGCACGGTCTGCCTGACCTGCTTCTTCAATCAGTACGTCAAAGTTACGGCAAATAACATGAGAAGGGTCACCGATCATTATATATTCAATCTTTTTGATTGTTTCTGAAGTATCATGCCATGCCTTGTGAGTGAAATGGGTATCTGTGGATACGGAATAAACTTCAACACCCATGCTCTTTAAGGTCGGATAAATGTTTTGCAGATCTTCAAGCTCTGTAGGGCATATGAATGTAAAGTCTGCGGGATAGAAGCAAACAACACTCCAATGACCCTTGAAGCTTTCTTCTGTTACTTCAATAAATTTACCGTTATGGTATGCTTGTGCCTTGAAAGGCTTTACTTGTGTTCCTACTAATGACATGTTCTATACCTCCTACAATTATTTTATTTATGTAATATATTAATAATAGTAATTATTACTGTTATTATATTAGTATGAGTTTTGCTATTTGTCAAGAGGTATTTTAATAAAATTTGGGATAATTTATGTAAATTGTTAACATGCATAACTTGCAAAGCTCTAGATTAGATAAAAGCTTTGTTTTAGACAGTCACAAGTAAATTATTTGTCCGGACAGCATGTAAGGCATAAGTACACCTGTAATATATTTAAACTACTAGTATCTGTCTTTTGTTTTTGAATGGATTATCAGGCTTTAAGAGACTAAAAACCTACGGTTTCTTTGATCCGTAGGTTTTTTACGTTATCATTTATTGCTTTTTTATTTTATTTTTCTAATTCTTTTTTTCTAACTTTATAATCAGGCATCAGTGATTCCACTAATTCATAAAACTTCTTTGAATGATTCGGATGTATAAAGTGGGCAAATTCATGCAGTACAACATATTCTATACATATTCTTGGAGTTTCAATCAGTCGGCTGTTTAATGTTATAATACCCTTTTGCCACTGACATGAGCCCCATCTTGATTTCATTTTTCTTATTTTAATTACAGGATACTTAACTCCGTATTTTTCAAACATCCTGTGTGTTTCCGTACATATCTGTGTAAAAATATTTTCCTGTTGCTCCTTTAGCCATTTGTTAACCAAGCCTTCCTTGCGCTTCTCATCGTCTTTGTTCTTTACCCTAATATATATTTCTTGGCCGTCCAAAAATACAGTTTCCGGACTCCCTTCTATAACTTTTATAATTCGGTATTCACCCAAAAACCTTATTTTATCTCCGTCTTTATATTTTGCCGGCAGCGGCGGTAGGACTTGTTTTTGCCTTTCTTCAAATCTCTTTAAAACACCGGAAATGTATTCTTGCTTTTCTCTTATAAGGTTTTCTATATATGTTAACGGTACTCTTTTATTGGCCGATACCAGTATTCTGCTGTCCGGTTTTATGCGGATATTGATATTCTTTACCGGTTTCCTTGTAAGTGTATATGTCAGTAAGTTTTGTCCGCATTCAACCTGTCTTGTTTCCGATTTATATTTCATCAGTTTTTAAATCTCCTCATTCTTCTAAAAGTTAAATAAATTATACATTTCCCATTTTTCTAAAAACATAATAAAGCTAATCAAGCTATGGAAATCTCATATTTAAATAAAACGATTTTTTATAATATCCGATAATGCGGTATAATATCCTCGTATGTACCGTCCTTCATTAAAAATCCGCCCGGTATTATGCCCAATTTAACAAAACCCAGTTTTTCGTAAAGGCGCAAAGCCCTTTCATTAGATCTTACCACTGCATTAAACTGCAATATCCTAAACCCCTGCTCTTTCGCCTTTTCCATGGAATGAATCACAAGCTTTTTGCCGATTCCTTTACCGCGAAATTCTTTTTTAACTGCATAGCTGGTATTGCAGATATGTCCGCAGCGTCCCACATTGTTTGGATGAAGTATATATAATCCGACAATCCTACCGCTATCCATATCAAAAGCAATTCCTGTAAATGTCTGCTCACTAAAAAATTCATCTCCGCTGCTTTCCGTAAGCACCTCCGTCTGCGGAAAAGCCACGCCTTCTTCGACAACTTCATTCCATATGGCTATAGCATCCAAAATATCTTTTTTCTCGTATCCTCTTATATCAACATTCATATATACCACCCGACCCCGTCCTAAAATAGTTCATCCAGCAATTTGTAATATTCAACCTTAGAATAATCTATATTTTCAATTCCATATTCCTTAAAAAGAAGAGGTACCCACTTAGCGTCAAAATTATGTTCCAAGCTTCTGGCGGCCAGGGCAAGATCCTGATACCTGTCTGCAACTCCTCCTCTGCCCCAATCAATAAATCCGCTAAGCTTTCCGTTATTTATGAAAATATTGGGTAAGCAATAATCACCGTGAGTGAAAACCAGGTCTTCATCGGCAGGCTTTAACTTATATAACTCCTCAAGCACTTCCACATCTTTCATTCCCTGTCTGATATGGTCAAAATTATCTTCATCAACAAGCCCGTTTTTCACTCTGTATTCGGCCTCCTTTAGCTTAATCTCCAATCTGCTGTCAAAAGGGCATTCTTTTATATCTATGCTGTGTATCATCCTTAAGCCTTCGGCTAATAATCTCACAAGCCTTGGCATATCACTGTTAAAAGAAGGATCGCAGGCAAAAGCCCCCTCAACTTCTGTCATTAAGAGATATTCATATTCCTGATCATTTATAAATAATAAAACTTTCGGGACCGGAAGCTTTCCTTCCAGCCATTTCATTATTTCTGTTTCCCTTTTAAGGCTATTATTAAGCACTTTTGGCATTATTTTAAGATATCGGTTTTGCTTTTTTGCATCTGTCAGCCTATATGTATATGCCCCCGACATTCCTACCGTATTCTGTTCCCATGCACATTTATTGATTTCTTTTCTTAATTCAACAGGCAGGTTTTCTAAAAACCATTTTTTCGTATCCATTAATACCATTCTCCTGTAATCTGTAATTAATGATTTTAGTAACACTAAAAACCATGATTGATTTGGTCCGGTTTGCTATTAATTCTCCATTTTCATAAAAATTCTTGATTGTGGCTTTAATAAAGATATACTGCTGTCTTTTATTATGTCACCGGTCCTAAAGACAGAAAGCATAAAACCAATCATGGATGAATTAATTACTAATGCCGTTTTGCCATAAGAAATAAGAGGCATTGATACTTCGGGTATTATTCCAAATCCAAGATTATTGATAATATAAAGGCTTGCCTGCAAAATCAGTGTTAAAATTATTGATAATGATAATAATGTTCCCAAAACACTTCTTTGCCTGGTTACATAATATATTCCCAATACCGAAAACGCCAAGATAACTGCAATTATTACTATGAAAGCAATCCAGCCAAAATTATAAGTTATTGCGGTCAGAATATAATCTGTTTTTGCAAAAGGTATTTCCGGTATATTACTTTCAAACCGGTAAGGTACGGAACCCTTGCCCACAAATTTAGAATTCACCAGCAGATCTCTAATCAGACAAGACAGGTAGCCGTAACCGTCGCTTTCATTATATGGATTGAATGCAAAAGTAATTCCGGTTAAAAAACCAGGATTTATTATTATGTAAACAAGAGCAAGAATAACGGCACTGATTGGAATTATAAGCGCTAAAAGCAAACCCTGTTTTTTATCAAAACCAAACCACCCTTTTAAAGCACAGATATAAAAGTTAGCAAATGCAGTTATAGAAAAAATTATAAAACCGAAAAATGATGGTATAAGTAATAAAACAACTGCAAACAAGACAAATCCTATTTCACATAATACAATACCTTTATAATTCATATGACGTAAAGAATAAAAAAGGAGAGCATATGCAAGCGGAAATATCAAAGTAAGGTATGACAAACTTACAGTAAATCTTCCTGTCGAATAATACATTCTGCCCCCTACAGATTTGCCTAGTAATATCTGAAAGGCTGAAAAAGCCAAAACAAGCAAATAAATATACCCGGCATATCTGCCTAAAACAGTAAAGTCAAGAAAATAACATATTAAAAATACAGTCAAAGCAATAATATAAGGTGCAAAACTAAATAAAGTATATTCCGATTTATCAATAAAATAATTTGCCAACGCACCTATTAACATTAAAAGAGCAGTTAATGAAATCATTATCCACTGAGGTTTAGGCCTGTGAATTCTGTCAAGTTCCATACCGACAGATACCGCATCACCCATTTGTAATATAGCTTTTTTGGTAGCCGTTATTTCATCGTCCCCCTGAAGAATATAGGCATCTCTCTGGTCGCATATATGATTTTCAATTTCTTCAGCAATAACTTTATGGGCTTTTTTCCACCGTATTTGCTCACAAACAGTCTTACTATATGCTTTTATTTCATCATACGGATTCATAACTAACCCCTCCGTTCAAAATTCTATTAACTGCCGAAGAAAAAGTTATCCATTCCTGGTGTTTTTCCTTAAGAAGTTTTTTGCCTTCTGAAGTAAGATGATAATATTTTCTTACCTTCCCGTTGCCTTCTTCCTTTTCATAGGACTCTACGTACCCTTGCTTGTTAAGATTGTGTAAGATAGGATAAAGCGTTCCTGCTTTCAAATTAAAAGTATCATTCGATCTTTGGGCCAAAGTTTCTATTATTTGATACCCGTACATATCTTTTTCTTCAAGCATTTTTAAAATTAGTATTGTTGTACTTCCCGACATCAGGCTTTTATCAACAGTCATATATAGACCTCCTATATATCGATTATCTATATATAATATATATAGATGTTATATATATGTCAATAAAAAAATACGCAAATATAGTAAGCCACCTAAAATATATTAACTTTAGTGCCTAAATATATAGCTCAATAAGACTGTTATTAACATCAAAAAGTTCAAAAATTAATTATGAGATTATAAGTTCTTCATATATATAAAACATTTAATTAGAGCCTTTTATATCTTCCTTTAAACTTTTCTGTAATAAACTCCCTGAAAGAACTTAAATCTTCAATATCCTTTTTTCTTATCAAAGTAGCCTGATATACCGGAGCTGCATAGGAAGTTAAACTTTTTATGTCTACTTTATTGATGTAAGTCCATCTTTTCCTAGTCTGACTAAATAAGCTTATATAAATATTCCTATTATATCATCTTTACAGTAATTGTTCATTAATGACAGACTAAGATTATTATTCGAAAATGGCCCCATCAGGTACCTCAGCGTATGACGGAATTGATGACGATTCATTTGCATTAAATATTAAAGCGCCATCTTCAATTTTAAACACATATTTATATAATCCGTCATCAGTTTTCAGAATTATATTACTATCATCTATTTCATAAGTTCCTATAGCTATATAGCTGCTTAAAGGCGAATAGGAAAAGGAAAATTTATTATCGTCAGATAGTATAACTGTCGGTTTTATAGGCTCTTCCGATTCGGTCATAACATAAGCCCGATGTTCAATCTCTGATGATTTCTTGGACGAACAGGCAGTAAGTACAAAAACCATAAATAAAAGAATGATAATATATAGATATTTACCTCGCATTTTAACTCTCCCCTTCAAAACATTATATATAATATTTTCTTTTTTACCGTTATTTGTATTTATAATATCACTTTTTTACTTTTTTCAAAATGAAAATATAGTATGTAAAAAAATATTTATAATTACAAAAAAATATGGTTTAGAAGGTTTCTAACCTAATAAACCATGTTCAAGATATATTTGTATTATTTTACTTGTAATAAAATCTGTTTAAGTAAAGTAATATTATTTATTTATTGAGTTACTTACTATGTTCTTCATTAACATTATAAATTTCATAGGTATAGTTAATATTTACATATAAACAAATATGTAACCCAAACAAACTTCTTTCCTTTTTCAAATAAACTCCTTTCACCAACACCCCTCAAACCCTTGAGAATACTGGCTTGTTATTCTCTTCCAATTTCCCATTTAATTCCTTTTTCCTTATTCCTTACTTCCTAAAGTTCTTTCATTTCTCAATTTTTAGGGCAAAAAATGAAAATAAAGTGCTTTTAGAGAAAAGGGTTAAGGGGGGAGGATTAAGGGGGGATTTTGTCCATTTTTCATTTCATTTTCTTTTCCATTCAATCTTCCAATCCATTGATTTATCTTAATTTCGGCCTTGCTCCTTATTCCTTATCCCTTAAAACTAATACATAAAAAACATGGCCTACAGGACATTCTTTTGCCCTAATAAACCATGTTTTCTGATACAACTTTATTTACTCCGTTTCATACATTTGCAAAATGATAGGAGTTTATTTGGTTTATACAGCAAAAATACATCACTTACAACTCCACCCTGCCTTCCAGGGCGCGAAGAAGTGTTACCTCATCTATATATTCCAGATCACCGCCTACGGGAATACCGCTGGCTATCCTGCTTACCTTTATGCCTGCGGGTTTTAAGAGCTTGCTTATATACATGGCGGTTGCTTCACCTTCCAGGCTGGAATTGGTCGCAATTATAACTTCATCCACATCCGTTTGCTGAAGCCTTGTCATAAGTTCTTTAAGCTTTATATCTCCTGGGCCTATTCCGAGCATAGGGGATATAGCCCCGTGAAGAACATGATAGACCCCGTCATATTTTCCGGTTCTTTCATATGCCGCCAAATCCCTAGGAGTTTCCACAACCATAATCTGCTTTTTATTCCTGTTTGGCGAAGAACAGATAGGGCATAACTCTTTATCTGTTATTGTAAGGCATTCCTTACAATAACGGATATTTTTCTTGGCATCTAAAATTGCATTTGAAAGTATCTCTACCTGGTCTTCCGGCATATTTATAATATGAAAAGCAAGCCTTTGGGCTGTTTTTGTCCCGATACCCGGAAGTCTTGACAGTTCCTCTATTAACTTGCTTATTTTACTGCCATAGTAATCCATTAGAACGGGAAGCCTCCCAATCCTCCTAATCCACCTGTAATTTGTCCAAATGCCTTGGAAGTTTCATCTTCCATTAATCTTAAAGCTTCATTGGTAGCCGCAACAATAAGGTCTTCCAACATTTCAACATCGTCGGGATCAACCACTTCAGGTAAAATCTTAACAGATACAATTTCTTTCTTTCCCGAAACCGTAACAGTTACAGCACCGCCGCCTGCACTGGCTTCCCAGGTCTTTTCTTCTAACTCTTTAGCCTTCTCCTCCATCTGCTTTTGCATACGCTGTGCCTGTTTCATCAGATTGCTCATATTTCCGGGTATTCCCCCACCGGGAAATCCTCCTCTTTTTGCCATCAGATAAGCTCCTTTCCTTATTTTACGTAGTCTAAATTTTCTTTGTCTGCCTAATATTATAATATGAAGCCTGATTTTCTACTATAAGAAAATCAGGATATTTAAATTGTAAGTTTTAAAAGCATTTGATTTTAATGCATTTATATTAATTCGTATCAACAAATCATCAGCTTTTACTCATAATATATTGGGGCTTTAATCAATTTAGTAAGGTCCACATAATCATTCATATTCTCTTTATCTTTATCCAGGCATCTGACGCTGATTGTTGTCTGTTTGCCTATTGTCTTAGCTATAACATCATTTATGACTTTCTTATGGTTTTCCCTGTCCACCAGTTCCTTATCAAGAGGGTCGGCTACAACAATTACAAGCCCTTTTGATTCGTCTATACTTAAGGTAGACCCGTTAAGAACCGAAGCTAATGCCGGCGCTTTTTTAGAAATCTGCCCTATTATTCCCTTCCAGTTATTTGCCACAGCTTTTAAATCTTCCGGAAGAGCTTCCGGCAGTATTTCCTGCTTTTCTTCAGGTTCCGGTTCAGGCATGGGAACAGGTGCTGCAGCTTTCTTATTATCAGCCGCCACCACTACACCCTTTTCCAGCTTTTCTTCCAGTATCTTTATGCGATTTATCAGGGCCTCATAACTTTGCTCCATCTGAGGTTTGCAAAGTTTAATAAGTGCTATTTCCAGTAAAATTCGTTTTCTTGACGCATATCTGATCTGGTTTGCCAAATCAGAAAATACCCTGATATACCTCATTAATACAACTTCATCAAACGATTGGGCTTCTTCCTTAAGCTGCATCAGGTTCTCGGTGGACATATCTATAATAATGTCACTGACATTCTCAGTTGTCTTAACCAGTAAAAGGTTTCTTAGATACCAGATAAAGTCTGTGACAAATTGTGAAAGCTCACGGCCGTTGCTTTCAATATCATCCAGTATCCTTATGCAGCCGGATACGTCCTGGCGTTTTACGCATTGTAATAAATCTGAAAATACTTTGGTGTCTACCGTTCCCAAAACGTCCCGAACGTTGTCGTAAGTTATTTTCTTTCCGAGATAGAATGAGATGCATTGGTCAAGCAAACTTAAGGCATCTCTTAGGGAGCCGTCGGCAACCCTGGCAATATACTTAAGAGCCTTGTCCTCTATCTCTATGTTTTCTATGTCCATAAGTTCACGAAGCCTGTTTGCTATTGTTTCAATGCTGATACGTTTAAAGTCATATCTCTGGCACCGTGATAATATTGTAACCGGAATCTTATGGACTTCCGTAGTCGCAAGGATAAATATTACATATGAAGGCGGTTCCTCAATAGTTTTTAAAAGAGCGTTAAAAGCTCCGGCAGAAAGCATATGAACCTCGTCAATAATATATACCTTATACTTTCCTTCCGTCGGGGAATATCTAACTTCCTCAACTATTTCCCTGACATTTTCCACACCGTTGTTGGAAGCCGCATCTATCTCTATCACATTCATGGACGTACCGGAAATGATGCCCCTGCAAGTCCTGCACTCATTACAGGGATTGCCCTCATGAGGGTTTTCGCAGTTTACGGCTTTTGCAAACAATTTTGCCACCGTAGTTTTTCCGGTTCCTCTGGTCCCCGTAAACAAATAGGCATGGCCTATCCTGCCGGATCTTATTTGATTTTTTAATGTTGTAACTATATGATCTTGGCCTTTTACATCATTAAAATTATCGGGACGAAATTTCCGATAAAGAGCCGTGTACGACATATGTTGCTTCCTTTCTTATTGGGAACAAAGGTTTTGTCCATTTTTGGTACCGTTTCATTATATCATTGTAGTTTTTTAAAATCAATTACTTAACCCTGTCACATCAGGTGTTAGGACACATATTTCAATATTACAATTTATTATAGCAGGTCTAGTTATTAATTTTCTCAAAATGCTGGTAGTCCTTGCTGTTTTTCCATTCCCCGCCCCAGGTAAATCCTCTGTTTATAAATGCCTTATAACAGGGGTCATCTTTTTTAATATAATAGATATTATCCTTATCTCTGTCTGCATACTCCGCGCCGTTTTCAGGTAGAATCTCAAGTTTATTGTCTTTGGTCCGGACATAAGGATTATACAAAGGATTAATGTCTATAGCCAGGCCGTCACTATGGTTGGAGCGCCTTGTAGTTCCTTCAACAAACCTGAAATTAAACGCCGACGTATTATTATCTGCCATAGATTTTAGATCGTTGGCATCATATTCATCAACTAAAAGCATTTTCTCTATGGGATATGAGATACTGTATAACTCCTTAAAAATATCGACTATATCCTGAGCTATAGCTTTGTTTACTATCAGTTCTCCTATACGGGTCTGGCCTTCAAAATCCGTATGAAGGACCCGTACATATCTTAAATCACTGTATGGTACATCGCAGTTTTCTTTATACGATTTTCCGTATATGCGGTCAATTATACTCCGGTCCAGTTCCTGAAAATAAAATAAAGAATCAATTATTTCACTGCCAAATTCGGTAACATTAATTACTGTTCCTGCAGAAAGTTTCTTAATATTATTTATCGTATCTTCAGTATTTAACGTATCTTCTATATCTTTTAAAACATTGGTTTTCCCAGCAGCAATTACCTCATCATTATTACCATTGTCTATATTCTTCATGTTATCCTCGGTCATTTCCATGACCCCATTATATTTATCATTTTCATCTATATACATATCACTATTTATTGTGATTAAATTATCATTGGTATCATTTTTTTTGCATGATCCCATAAAAAAACACAGGAGGAGTATCCATAATAATATTAAGATTCTCCTGCCCACGCTAATCCTCCTCTATTACCTGTATTTCAAGGTAGTCAAAATCAATAATTTCTATAAAATTATCCTGGTTAAACCTTGTTTTGTCATGCCTTTTAAAATCGTTTATATTTGAATCAAGCCATATAGGCTTTGATAAATCAAAGTTATGGCAGATATCATCAATAGCAGAAAATATTTTTTGAGTCCTTCTAAGATCAGGGCTGTCATTTGATACCACCATATCTTTAATAATTTTATTATCTTTTATTATTTTTGCCCATAAACGAAACATAATATTTCCTCTCTAATAAAGAATTTGAAAAACGTTGCGAATCAATGTTTTCATGTATATAATTATATTTGAAGCTACCCTGCTTTCATTCTATTATAGCTAAACAAATACAAAAATAAAAGTAGTAATAAAAATAAGAGGGTTTATCAGATGGACGGGAATAAGCGAAGAGAAAAACTTTTGCAGATAATTAAAGACAGCAGTACACCCGTATCCGGCAGTGAACTGTCAAAAATGTTAGGCGTAAGCAGACAGGTTATTGTCCAGGATATAGCTCTTTTGCGCGCATCTGATTACAATATCATATCGACTACAAAGGGATATATATTATATCAGGATAACAAGCCGAAGTATACCAGGGTAATAAATGTCAAACATTCTACCGACGAAATCGAAGACGAATTATGTACCATAGTAGATAACGGTGGCCGTGTCCTGGATGTTCAGGTAATTCATGAAATATACGGTCAGATAGCCACCGAACTTATAATAAGAAACAGAAGCGATGTATATGATTTTGTAAAAAAGGTCAAAGAGAAAAAAATAGTTCCCTTAAAGGAACTAACAGCAGGATATCATCATCACACTATTGAAGCCGATGATGAAGAAACTCTTGACAGAGTAGTTGATGCCTTAAGGCAAAAAAAATACATCCTCGATTAAAATATCAACATAAAGAAAGAACATGTATGCTTATATGACATGTCCTTTCTTTTTCTTTTTATGAAATTCATTTCATCATCCTTTATCGAAGAAGCAACATAGGATTTACGGTTTGATCGTCTTTCTTCACCATAAAGTAAAGGTTACTTCCTTCAACTACATAGAATTTTGTAGGTTCATCAACCGCTCCGATTACTTCACCTTCAGCAACTCTGTCCCCGATTTTGTGATTGACATCCTTTAGCTGACCGTAAAGCAGTGAATATCCGTCTCCTATATCCATGGTAACTGTTAAACCGGTTACAGGATCATCATATATATCTGTAATTATTCCATCTGCTGCTGCCTTAACTTCCGTACCAACCTCAGCACCTATAACGATTGCAGGGTTAACCTTGTACTGCATAAGGGTAGCATAATAAGTCAGATGATCCATGCTGTAATTCATGATTACATTGCCATCCACCGGCCAAAGGAGTCCCTTTTCAACATCAAAGCTTAAAGGTGTCACGTTCTGAACAGTAGTACCGGCAGTTTCTACAGCCTTAGGCTGCTCTTTTATATCCTTTTTAACATCCGCTGCCTGCACAGGCTCATCGATTTCTGCCAAATCAATTCCTTGTTCTTCTTCTTCAGTAAACACGTCAAATTCCAAAAGACTGTCATTGTCAGCTACCTCTTGACCGTCTTCAGTAGATTCGGATACCTGGCTTGTCTGATCGTTATTAGCCAATTGATCCGATGTGTCGTTATTATCTGCCAGAAGATTCTCATCATCCTCGGCTGCTATGTTAGTATCCGGTTCATTAAGATCCACAAAATCATTATTGTCATCCTCAACTTTAGAGGATAAGTTGGAACCAATGAGCGCTACTGCAGCTATAGCGATGATACCGACAAATAATAACACATAATAGCCTTTCTCTTTGAAAAACTCAGCAATTTTTTTCACTGTTCTCACCTCTAGTAATATTCTTCTCAGATATTGTTGTATTTATTCCTCAGTCGCTTCCGGATTATAAAATTCTCTCTAAAATTAAAAGATCTCAACTTACCTAATTAATATTTCCATTTGCATTTTTTTTAATCGTTTGTCACATACTTTTTCTTGACTTTTTTGATTAAAGTAATAAAATTATTTATGTGATGCGGATATAGTTTAGTGGTAAAACACGAGCTTCCCAAGCTTGTGATGCGGGTTCGATTCCCGTTATCCGCTTAAAAAAAGGTACTATGCATTAAGCATAGTACCTTTTTTTAATGGCTCTTTGTCAAGTGTTGGGGTATGATGTATTTGAATCATGCTAAATTACTTGGCCTAGAGCCTTTTTAACATTTATATCTAAAACACCTATTTTTAAGCATGACAAATAAACCTCGTGCCAGTCATATTTATTTTTATTTAATTACAAGAATGTAAAATTCGTGTCCGAAATCGTTCAAAGTTTTTTATGCCATATGATATACGCTTAAGTACCTTTATTTT
>Ga0207866_1001254_pt1 | contig 26035 bp, 24 predicted proteins | sample HigsolmetaAR203D_FD_184835 | JGI IMG/M metagenome (GOLD analysis project Ga0207866, IMG submission 184835) | Ionic liquid and high solid enriched microbial communities from the Joint BioEnergy Institute, USA - AR20-3-D (SPAdes) (version 2) ...
CTAGGGAGACTAAGTTGTCTTATATGAGACTGAATATTCAGTCTCATATAAGACAACTAAACACCTCCTCCAAGATTAAAAAAACGTATCTGAGAATACTCTCTTACACAAAATTCTTGACGGTACCCGATAATGAAAGATAATAAACGACTATTGTTTAATTTATTCGCCAATGTATTTTCTTCTAAAAATTCTGTAGCCGCTCCTGTTTCTTCTGAAAATGCAGATGGATTAATTTCGATAATATTTTCTTTTCTTTTTGGATGCAGCATTGCATTTAACATTGGAAGAGTAATAATAAGAACAATGGATGTCATGATCACGGGCGGTGAAAAAATGGTTTCTGAAAGAGGAATAACCCCCATTGTTTTTTCCATTGGATGACCCGGAGTTGAAATAAGCACGGGAATACTGGCGGATAAGCCTAATCCATAAAGGGTAAAGCCACTATAGGCAGATGCAATGATTAACGGATAGTGAACACCTTTTACTTTTACTGCCAATTTTTTCGCCATTACACTTCCGATGACGAGCCCAAATCCCCAATTTAAGTAGCAACCAATGCCTCCAACAAGGGTTGCTACGATAATGGCTGCTTTCGGAGTACGAACCTTGCTTGCAATTTTATTTAGAAATTTATCAATGAAAGGAGAAGTTGCCAGCACATACCCCGCAGCGAGAATAACGGCCATTTGTGCTGTGAACGCCAATAAATCCCAAAAACCATTTCCCCAATTCAACGTCATTTCTTTAAATCCTTGCCCTTCAACCACTATTGATAGAATCATTGTTAAAAGGGTTAGTCCAATGGCAAAAACGAAAGGATCGGGAAGATACTTTCTCATTAAATTTGTAAAAAAATTTGTCAATTTTTCCATGCTATACCCCCAAAATTCATGTTGCTGTTATGATCAATTTATGATTCAAACAAATCTACCCCTTTTTTTAAAACGCTTACATTTCTGTTTATCGAATTTCCAAAAGTTACAGCACAATATCGTATTTCCTCAGAGTTGTTTCGATCAATGATCATCCATGAATCTTTCGGATCCACTTTGTTTTTTAAAATGGATTATTGATCCAACACTCATCATGAATCTCAGGTTTCGAAATAAAATCATATCCATATAAAACTACTCCTTTCTTTTATTTTTACAACATCAAGATATGATTTTTTTTGAACAAATATTCATATTCGAACGTGCACAAGGAATGCAATAAAAGCATCGATTATGATCAATATCTTCTAATTGAGAAACCTATTCTTAAGGTGAAATTACCCATTCATTTTTTTAGAAGACCCATCCTTTCCATGAATAGATTAAGAATCGTTCTGTAGTGTTTGAGGAGAAAAAAATGTGTAAAGGAAAATTTTTTGGTGGCAAACATGTAGATTCGGATGTAGTTCACATATTTTCCTTTTATTACCGATTTGGTTCAAGACTTTCTTCAACGATTAATGATTGAAAATAATGGAACAAATGGGGATCAGTCAGTAATTGTAGTTCTCAGCAGCTATAAGTATATGAACGGATGGATCGTAGAGAAGATTAAATACAAAATGACTGAAGACAAAGACAGTCTTCAGTCATTTTGTGATCATTGAGCATATATAGTTTAATCTTATATCTGTTGCGAGATATCAAAATGATAAAAGCTTAAGATAGCCAAAGACAAAGTGGTATGTCCTTGCTATATGCACAACATCACACCATAATCTTGCAAATATCGTTCGAAAATTCAACCGGATCATTGATTGGCAAGCCTTCGATGAGAAGAGCTTGATTGTACAATAAGTTGGTATAGAGTTTTAATTTTTCTTTGTCGTTTGCGTAAGCGTCTTTTAAAGATTGGAAGACGTCGTGATGGACGTTGATTTCCAAGATTTTTTCCGCTTTGATGTTTTGGTTGTTCGGCATGGCGTTTAGAACTTTTTCCATTTCGATCGATACTTCCCCTTCTGTTGCAAAACATACAGGATGGGATTTTAATCTTGTGGATGCTCTGACGTCTTTGACTTTGTCCGATAGAACTTCTTTCATATAATCAAAGAGTTCTTTGTTTTCCTTTTCTTCTGCTTCAGTTTGTGCTTTGTCTTCTTCAATTCCCAAGTCGCCGCTGGATACCGATTTAAATTCTTTGTCTTTGTATTTCATTAACATTTTGATCGCAAATTCATCGATATCTTCGGTGAAATAGAGAATTTCATACCCTTTTTCTGCTACTAATTCCGTCTGTGGAAGCTTTTCAATTCGTTCAATGGTTTCTCCGGTCGCATAGTAAATATATTTTTGATCCTCCGGCATTCTTGAAACATATTCATTTAAAGTAACCAGCTTTTTCTCTTTTGATGAGTAGAACATCAATAAATCCTGCAATAATTCTTTATCTCTTCCAAAATCTTGATAAACTCCGAACTTTAATTGTCTGCCAAACGATCGATAAAATGCTTCATACTTATCTCGTTCATTTTTTAATAAGCTTTCCAATTCTCTCTTAATTTTATTCTTAATGTTTTTGGCGATAAACTTTAATTGTTTATCCTGCTGCAGCATTTCCCTGGATATATTGAGAGATAAATCTTCTGAGTCGACCATCCCTTTGACAAAGCTAAAATAATCTGGAAGCAAATCAGGACATTTTTCCATGATTAAGACGCCGCTGGAATACAGTTCTAATCCTTTTTCGAATTCTTTTGTATAGTAGTCAAAAGGTATTTTCTCAGGAATAAATAAAATCGCTTGATATCTTACTGTACCGTCGACGCTAATATGAATATGTTTAATCGGCTTGTCAAAACCGTAGTGTTTTTCTTGGTAAAAATTCTCGTAATCTTCATCCGTTAATTCACTTTTATTTTTTCTCCAAATCGGAACCATGCTGTTAATAATCTTTTCTTCTTTATACTCTTCAAATTCGTTTTCGCTGCCCTCTTTTCGTTTTCTTTCCGTCACATCCATTTTGATAGGATAGCGAATGAAATCAGAGTATTTTTTGATGATTTCTTTTAAGCGGTACTCTTCAAGGAACTCATCGTAATTTTCATCTTCTGTATTTTCTTTCAACTTTAAAATAATCTCGGTTCCAACTGAATCTTTCTCGCATGGTTCAATGGTGTATCCATCCGCTCCTTGAGATTCCCATTTATATGCTTCATCGCTGCCTAAAGCTTTACTGATGACTGTCACTACATCTGCGACCATAAAAGCGGAATAAAATCCTACCCCAAATTGACCGATGATTTCATGGCCATCTTTCAATTCATTTTCGTTTTTAAAAGCAAGAGAACCGCTTTTCGCTATCGTTCCAAGGTTATTTTCAAGCTCTTCTTTTGTCATTCCAATACCGGTATCCAAGATCGTCAATGTTCTGTTTTCTTTATTGGGGATGATTTTAATATAGTAATTGTCTTTGTCAAAAGTGAGCGAATCATCTGTCAGCGCTTTGTAATAGATTTTGTCAATGGCGTCACTGGCATTGGAAATGAGCTCTCTTAAAAAGATTTCTTTTTGTGAATAAATCGAGTGGATCATCATTTCCAACAGTCTTTTCGATTCTGCCTTAAACTGCTTTTTCGCCATAAAGACTCTCCTTTCCACGAACAAAATTCCTATATGTAAAGAATGTCCTTATCGCTTTATGATCAAAATTAGCACTCTCATATATTGAGTGCTAATCAATAGTTTAGATAGCACAGAAAATGGCATTTGTCAAATAGGATATAAGCCATATCGACTTGTTCTATCTTCTAATGATAGGCAATGAGGATTCGAGCGATCATTTATTTTCCTATTAACGAAACAAAGAAATAATAACCGAACAAGAAAGTGACAAGTAACATTAACAGTGCTAAAAACAAAATAAGAGAACGAGAAGGCCGAAACGTTTGTTCATTAATTTGTTTCGCTTTTTGAAAATAGCTGAAAGTCGAAAACAGGATTGTACATACGCCTGTTAAGACCGATAATAGGCCGATGATTTGCACAGTCATATTGGATAAGGATTGAGTAGCCGATTTGATATGCAAGTTTAGAATAAGAAAACCGATTCCCATAATTGCAATCGCTGTTCGAATCCATGCCAAAAATGTTCGTTCGTTAGCTAAATGCTGCTGAATATATTTTGAATCTTCTGTAACGGTACGTTTTTTCTCATCCATGAATCCATAGCCTTTCCATGTAAAGTCTACATCTATATATACTAAGAAATTTCCGTTTTTCAATAATTGTTCTTGACAAATTTGGATTGCTTCACGAGTATTTCAATCAAGAATTCCTGTATCGCCAGACGGATTGCTTGTTTGGACGATGTTTTCACTCTTAGCTTAGTTCATGGAATGGGATTTTTCAATAAAATCGATTAGTTCTTCAGTAGTCAGAACCGTTGCAAATTCTCCATGCAAAGTGGCTAGAGAAATGGCATGAATTTGATCAGCATCATAATATGCAATATCAGGTCCTTTTAATCCAAAGGCAGCTGCAGCGCCTTATACTAGATATGTATTAAATCCTAGGTTTCCACTTATTCTTGTAGTAGTGGAGTGGAGCGTATTGAGAAGTCGTTAAACCAGTAATGACGACATTATGGATTTCATGTTCCTTATAGGCGGGAAAAAGTTGTTTTGGTTGCCGGACAACCTATAAGGATAAGACTGTGGAAAGGACTTATCAGTCTGGCTTTGGAATCCGAATTTTAAACAATAAAAAAGGGCGGATGTTTTCCGTCCAAGTTTGATTGAGAAACGTGAATGAAAATGTACGATCAATAAAAATCGGCCCTTTGAGTCATTGTATCTTTTTGGACATGATCATTAGATTTTATTTAGAGACTTCCATTTAATATTTTGTGAAATGTTTTAATTTTTTATCTTTTGTATACATTGGCCCCGTTTTGTCAGCGATCCCTCTCTTCATAGAAAGCACGAGCTCTTTTCTCTATTTCATTTAGCATCGCATCATTTTCCACTAACGTCTCGCGTATTCGATGGATCAATTGCAAAGCGTTTGGTCCAGAGATTTGCTTGGCCACACGTTCAAGAAGAACTTTCGTATCAACAGAAAATTTACGGGCAAACCCTTGACACATTATCATATTCTTCCGAAGAGCTTCGTTGTATTCACCTGCAAAAGCTCGGCGTAAACATCCGCGCATACCTGCATAACCATATGAAATTTCGGAAGCAGCCCTATAAAAAAGAATCATCCCATCTGCATTGCTGGATTCCGGATGTAAACGAAGTTCACTTACCAATGAGACTAAACGTTGTACCACTGGCTTGGCAGACTCCGTTGCGTTCCACCACTCCATCAAGCAATGCTGTTTCTCTGCACTCATATTGATAAGTCGTGTATTAAGCATAAAGAACTTTCCTCCTAAAGACGAGGGATTGCTTGAATTTTCTCGTTCTTCGCGCGTATTGCCTCCCATTCAGGACCAAGAAAGGACTGGCCAAGCTTATTAGCTCTCTTAATCATTTTAGCGATTTGACGGTTTAAATATCGACTTTGCTCGACTAAATAAAAAACGCTCGGATCAGCTCCTTGAACAGCTAATTCAAAATTGGGACTTAATTGTTTTTCACTAATACGCAAAGTATCAAGTTCAAAGACAAGCATTTCTTTTTCAAGAGGAATCAAATCGCCTTGACGGATGCGTTGAATCGTTCCTTGTACAGCGTCAAATCCGTAGCCGATATCCGCAACTGTTGCATGATACGGATTCAGTCCCGGCGCCACTCTTATAGATGGAATTCTTCGAAAACCTGTTGTAATAGAACACACTACTTCCTTCGCGGCCATCCCTTTTTTTAACGCAGCCTCAATAGCATCAAGATAATCATTTCGTTGATAAGAATGGATCCCTACAAAGTCAGAAGACATTTATGCGTCCCTCCCCTTAGTTTTTTAGATTATTCTGAAAGAACGATATAGGTGTATGTCAGTTGTTTGTCTATTAAGATTTTTTTCGCAAAAAGTAACGGTAGGAAAACGTGGTTTGAATCAAATTTTATACAATTGAAGCGAACATAAGACTATTAGAAATAAATACATTCGGCTTATTTCATTTGCGGCACTTATCTAAATAAAAAGTCGGCGTTTCTTGTTATTGAATGTCTGTATATTATCCTTTGGAGGAGTTGATTAATTGTGGTTCATGAATTGGATATCCAAAATACATTAACCCTGCAAACCACTATTACTGCCTATCATGCTCGACTTACGTCCTTCTGACTACATATCCATACTTAGCTAACAAGAAAAGGCACCTGTAGATCATTACAGGTGCCTGTGACTAGATCATTGTCTATTCAAATTGATTTCATAATATAGAATCCATCTGTATCTTCCACTTCAACAATACCGACTTCTCCTCTGCCATGAGATTTAGCCCTAAAGATGGAACAAGTTAACGGTCAATGGGATATGGAATGATTCATATTAATAGTGGGAATGCTTATTGTATTTTTATCTTACACTAAAAAAATTATATTAAAAATTTAGGTCTTATGATTTGTTCAATCAGTTCTTCCGTAGTCAAAACCGTTGCAAATTCTCCATGCAAAGTGGCAAGAGAAATGACATGAATTTGATCAGCATCATAATAGACACCATCAGGTCCTTTTAATCCAAAGGCAGCCGTAGCATCTGATACTAGATATGTATTAAATCCTAGGTTTCCACTCATTCTTGTCGTGGTGGAAACGCAATGAGGAGTCGTTAAACCGGTGATCACGACATGATGGATACCGTGTTCCTTAAGGTATTGTTCCAAATTAGTCCCTATAAAGGCACTGTTCACATGTTTTTGAATGATGACTTCGCCTTCTAATGATTTACAATCTCCTTAAACGATACTCCTTTACTGTTAGCAGCCAGAGGTGAATGAGAATTCGTTGATTTATGTTGGACATGGATAATAGGCCATTGCTTCTCTCTCCATATTTTTAATAAAATGTAAATATTTTCTTCAGTGTTCGGATTATTGCGCTTTCCCCATCTTTTATCTTCAAATCCTTGTTGAACATCAATTATTAAAAGAGCAAATAGATGATTGGAATTCATGTTCATCCCCCAATTTAACAATTTAGGTTCCCAACGGAGATTCATCTTCGAATTTTTTATAAATCAAACGAATTTTTTTGCATTCCCTTTTAAATATCTTTCAAGTTTACATAATAATTTTATGATAATCTTAAAAACTTCTTCTAAAAATAAAGCAATGTTCTATCTCCTCTTCTATTAGTTAAGATTGAATAAATGAAAGATTGATTAATCGAATTTACATTTTATTACGAAGTGCTGCCTTTTGTGAAAATATGAAAATTAGCTGATTTCATAATATAGCCACTCCGATAATTTTCCACCCATTTTGTTGTATAAAGACTGTGCAATTTTATTATCTTTTGCCGTTTCCCATGTCATAAAGGCAAAGTCGTTTTCTCGTATGTATTCTAAGCATGCTTGAAATAATTTCTGTCCGATTTTCTTTCCTCTTGCATTCGGAATCACAAATAAGTCATTTAAAATGGCCTGTTTTTTTACTTTTAAAGTGCTAAAAGTAAAGTACAAAGTAGCAAAACCTACCAGTTCTCCTTGATGTTCAGCAACAAATTGAAGTCCGCTCGAAGGATTTTCCATTAAATAATGAATCAAGTCTTTTAAATCACTTTCATTAGGGACAGGTTGTTTGTAAAAATCAACAATATACTGCAGCATTAGTTCATATAATTCAGAAATATCTTGCTCCGTTGCCGGTCTTATGACTACATGATGGTTCATTTTTTCTCCTCCGCGATCATCATTTTTTCTATTTTTCTATAATTTCTTTAAATTTCGAGTACATGGCATCAAAATCGATCCGTTCAATAAGAAGATAGTTCCAATACCATTATTTAAATAAATAATTCCATTTCACCATGATGAAAAGTAAATCCCATTTTTGTATATAACGGCTTTCCATCATCAGATGCATGCAACCAAAGTCGTCTCACTCCTGTTTTTTTGCATTCCTCTATCAACTTTTCTAATAATGATCTTGCTATACCTTTCCCCCGATATTGAGGAATGGTATACATATTCAATATGTAAGCCTCCAGTCCTTTTAGATTCTCTAAATAAGGCGGCCGTTTAAATAAAACCATCCCGCTTACACTGATCACATGATCATTTAATAGAGCTAAGTATGAAATGAATTCATTATTTGTAAGTGCTTCTTCTAAATATTCTTTTGTAGCGGTTATAACGAGAGCCTCTTCTTGTTCAGATCGCACTTCTCCTAATTCCTTAAAAAGTTCCAAACGCAATCTTACAATTTCTTCTAAATCTTGAATGGTTGCTTTACGAATGTCGACTGGCATATTCATGATATAAAAGCATTCCTTTCTTTCAAATATTATCTCAAAAACAACTTCCCCTCCATAACCAATCATCTCTCCTCCGAGCTAACACAAGATTTCATAAACTCTGATTTTCAAAAGATTAAAAAAATGGAAGAAATCATCACAGGATTCCATTTCATTATACAGTGAATTTTCATTTATTGTAATATTCCTATTATTTCGCCGGCATAAAAACATATAATGAAGCCTTATTGCTGTAACGCTAAATGGGAAGAAATATTTATTAAGAGGGATCATTTAAGGGTTGCTACGTTGAGGTAGAACAAACTGTAAAGATTTTCAGATGCGGGGTATCCCAAAGCTATCTTATTGATACATGGATATCCTCTTAACCACAAAATTTTCGAATTTCAGTTCAACCATAATCCTTGCCGGAAATTTTCTGCGGTGCATTGGAATACTCATTTCTACTTAAAATGAAAGGCGTATATATTTGGCACATTTCGAATATAAGTTAGTTAATGTAGGACCCTTGTCCAAATCATCATGTAAAAGAAGGATGAATATCGATACATGTAGAATCAAAAGAATGGTTGGAAAAATTCCAGGAAGCCAAGAATTTGGATCCGGAATTGAATGTCAATGGTGGCATCATCCCCATACTCATGGAGGAGAAGTTTGTGCATCCGGGACTTGAGGGCTTATGTCTCCACAAAGTCCAGAAAAAGATCGGCGTTTAACATGGTGGTACTATAGCTAAGGAGCTCCTGGAGTATTTAAAGAGAACTTGTATTTTTATAGTTGCTCCTTCTGCCCCAACAACACATTACTCAACGAGGAGTTTTGGAAATGAAAATTGCAGCACTTTACGATATTCACGGAAATCTACCAGCATTAAATGCAGTGCTGGAAGAGCTCAATGAGGTACAACCAGATTTAATACTCATTGGAGGTGATATCGTCTCTGGACCCATGCCTCTGCAAACATTAGAACGTCTCTCCTTGCTTGGTGACAAGGTTCGCTTCATTCGTGGAAATGGGGATCGGGAAGTTGTAATGATTTTCGACGGACAGATGGTTCCCTATTTATCAGAAAAAGGTTTTAAAAAGCAACGCTGGGTCGCTGAACAGTTAACATTCTCTCAACGAAATTTCCTAGCCCAGTTGCCAGAACAGATCACACTTTATATGAAAGGATTAGGAGATATCTTATTCTGCCATGCCACACCAAACAGCGACAACGAGATTTTTACACCTATAACATCAAAGGAACGGATTGCTACCATCTTTAATAATGTAGATCAAAAATTGGTTGTATGTGGACACACTCATATACAATTTGCGCAACAAATAGGAGAGGTGTGTATTCTTAATGCTGGTAGTGTAGGAATGCCCTTCGCTGATCAGCCAGGTGCATATTGGCTCTTACTTTACCCTGGAGGATATGAGTTTCGACATACAGCATATAATAAAGATACTGCTGCAAAAGAAGTCAAAGCTAGCGGTGACCCGCAAGCTCAAGAATTTATTGAAACATACATACTTAATACAATAAAAGAAGCTAAGGGAATGGAAATCTTAGAAAATATAGCAAAAAACCGAAGATAGTAGATTGGTTGGAGATAAGCCAAAAATGACTAGAGAATCGCTTTTGGACTCAAGTTTATCTCCATTCACTGGAGAGATGACACCAAAATCGCTGGACGCTCCTTCTCCCCACTGCAAGAAGAAAGACTTCTTGAGTATACAAAAGATAAAGGTGTTTATACCAATTTTGGTATGTGAAATAATGCAAGAGATCATAACCAAAACGGACAATCCTCCGCAAATGGCAGAGGCTCATCCAGTATATACCAGATGACTTTTGTTCAAAAATAAGGTTGATATGTTTTGTTTTTCGATTTTCTAAAGAACGATTTTTTACTTGATTATACTATTTATTTCCCTTTAAATTATGATTATAATAATGAAAGACAGACCAATGGGGTATAAATCCAACTTCCATATTTTTCACGGAGATGATTTAGACAAAAAATAAATATAAAAAAGAGAACACCTTATAAACAAGGTGCCCTCTACTATCTTTTTAACTATTAGAATGGGTATTTTCTTGGTTTTTCTTGAACACTTACCCATTGAACGGTCGTAAATTCTTCTAATGCCCATTGACCGCCAAAACGACCTAATCCAGAAGCTTTTTCTCCACCGAATGGCATTTGTGCTTCTACGTTTACAGGTTGGTCGTTCACGTGTGCCATACCGCTTTCGATTCTTTGTGCAACGGCAAGGCCGCGTTCTAAATCTTGAGTGAATACACCGGCACTTAGACCATACTCTACTTCATTTGCCAAACGAATAGCTTCTTCTTCTGTATCGAAAGGAATGATCGTTGCGATAGGTCCGAAAATTTCGCTTTGGGCAAGACGGCTGTCGTTTTTCACATCCGTGAAGACGAATGGAGTTACAATATTACCAACTCTTTCTCCTCTTAAAGCGACAGTTGCTCCGTCTTCTTCAGCCATTTTCGCAAAGTTTAAGATCTTTTCAATTTGTCTTTCGTTAATGATTGGGCCGATGACTACAGTAGGATCTTCAGGATTACCGTATTTCAATTGTTTAGCCCGTTCAACGAATTTTTGTACAAATTCATCATATTTGGAGCGATGAACGAAAATACGGTTGATCATCATACAAATTTGACCGGAATGCAGGAATTTACCAAAGATGGCTGAATCTACAGCTTGATCGATATCAGCGTCTTCCAATACAAGGAATGGGCTGTTTCCGCCTAATTCCAACGCAACTTTCTTTAAGTTTTGTCCAGCAATGGCACCGATATGACGTCCTACGGCTGTTGATCCAGTAAAGGAAATAAATTTAGGTACCGGATGTTCGACAAAATAGTCGCCGATTTCGCTAATGTCGGTAACGATTAAGTTGAATACTCCAGCCGGCAGTCCTGCTTCTTCGAATGCTTTCGCAATGACTCCGCCACCGGAGATAGCTGTTTGTAAGTCTGGTTTATGAACGACAGCATTACCAGTAGCAATAGCCGGAACAATCGTTCTGATGGAGAGGAATAACGGGAAGTTGAAAGGACTGATAGATCCAACGACTCCAATTGGCTTTCTAAAGACTCTGTTTACTTTTCCTGGTATTTCAGATGGAGCGACAGTGGTTTCCATGCGGTAAGGATAGGAAGCAGCATCTTTAAAAGTTTCTAAGCTGGCATGAAGTTCAAATTGAGCTTTTCCAATGGTGCTTCCAGATTCTTTTGCAAGAACTTCAACAATTTCATCTTGATGATCTTCCATATATTGAGCAGCTCTTAGCAAAATTTGAGCTTTTTCTTCAGCGCTAGTTTTTGCCCATTCTTTTTGCGCTTTTTGAGCGATTAAGTAGGCATTGTTGATATCTTCTTTATTAGCCAAAGAAACTTCTTTAATCACTTCATTATTGTAAGGATTAAGAATCGTTCCTTTGTTGGCGCTGGAACCTTCTTTCCACTCCCCGTTAATAAATTGTTTTGTAATGCTGATGAATTGATTCATGTTGTAGAACCGTCCTTTCAATGTTGTAGAACCGTCCTTTCACGTGTGTGTTGTTTTGAAAAAGGGAAAACTAGAAGAAGAACTTATTTCCTAGTAGTTTTGCAACCCCTTTCGTATTCTTTTATACAATGATTAATAGAAAAGATCAAACAAAACGACTCGAAAGATACAACAATATTTTGATTAAGTTTTTTATCGTATTTCAATATATAGGGAAAAGATGGAAAGCATTATTTTTCAAGATGTTGCCGGAGCGTATAAGGAAGCAAACTTGTACTCGTCATAATAAAAATGGTCCATAAAGATTGGGTTATTTCTTAATGTTCCTCTACTAAAATTTCAATATGAAAATCATTACTTTTTTACCATTAAACGGATCATTGGTTTTCTAGCAGAATCCATTCATCCATTTTGCAATTTATCATTGAATTTAATGGAAAAGTTTCTTTTCAAGAAAAATAGCCCTATTTTTTATAAAACGATTCATCATGAAAATGGATTACAGTAGTCGCCTCGAATCACATAAACAATATTTTCCCAGCCTATAAAAATTCTACGATCTTTGAATCATTGTCTTCCCTTTCCCACCAAGGCAAAACATTTTTTACAATTTCTTTCCAAACCACGAAAAGGTCCTTAATAAACTTTTGCTAAGAGCTGTCATTTGCGAGTATCCGTTTTATATGAGTAGCATTAAGACGCTTGTTCAAAACATCTGCACTTTCGGAATTGTTAAGTCAGCGATATTTCACCAGAAAAACATTATCCGATATTTTCCTGTTCAAACAGCAGAAATGATGCCTTCAGTAAAAACCTTTCATGCAATCGATAAATATTCCGCGATGATTTAGGGATAATAAAGCAAAAGAGAATGAACACGGGAGACTGATTGATCCATGAGCAAAATGATTTTGTGGGCGTTTGTAATCATTGGAATGGCCTTATTGCTTTTCAGATTCAGAAAAAAAACACTAATCAAAGACTCGATTTTAGTTTTCTTATTAAAAGCTTATTTTTCCACATTTATTGGCATTTTTGTTGCAAAAGAGAAATTGATTGAATACCCTGTTCGGTTTTTAAGCAAATATTTCGATACGAGCATTGTTTTTGAATCCTTTCTCTATCCAATTATGTGTGTATACTTTTTTCAAACAACTTACCATTCCAAGTTTCCAAGCATTGTTCTGCAATGTGCGTTGTATACCGGTGCCTTAACCATCATTGAGGTTCTTTGTGAAAAATATACGGATTTAATTAAGTACCATAATTGGACATGGATGTATTCGTTTATAACCATCTTTTTTTTATCGCTTTTTGTCCGTTTGTTGACGCAATGGATAATCAAAATGGATAATCAAAATGGATGAAACCAAAGGTATAGTGAGCTCCCAAGGCAGACAATCTTTAGACGAAAAAATAAAGCTATCTCTTTCATATGGACAATCATTCTGGTGTATCCATTGCCTGCAACTTAGGAAAATCTTAATTCGGAATCACTCGCCGTAACGAAATCGTCAATACAGGACCTCTTTTCATGATTCGTTGGAAGTCCATTTGCCGATTTTCGTTTATATTTGAACTTTATTATTTGCAAAGAATCCTTATATAACCAAACTATCGCATAATACATTGGCATCAAAAGTCATCTTTCACTTCCTGTTTTTCCATTCATCACTTCCGAGTTGTTAACCATGGATTTCGTTCAATTGCTGCGATGTGAAGCACTTTTAGTCGTTGAGGGATAAAGAATCTTGCCGTTCTCTCTTATGTTAAAAAGCTATTCAGCATTTTCCCCTTTTCACGTCTGTTTTGAAAGTCTGGAAAACGCTCCTTGCTTTCAAGGGCGAACGCTGTACAAATGAAAAAACGAGGAGATGCCAACTACCGCCAAGGGCAGTCGAATCGTCTCCTCAAGCAAGTTTTCCTGGATTAGCGATATTCAGTGTACATAAGAAAAAATTTTCTCTTGTCAACTTCAATTACCTTCTTTGGCGTAGCAAATCAAAGTATTGAAACGGGAGTACTTCATTTTTATCGTCCATATGAGCTCTTTTAGCTATTTGATTGGCCGGCCACTAACAAGCACTGCTTTTTTTTCGTTCCTTATATAAGGATAGAACTCTCTCTATTTTATGATGCAATTCCCTCTTTATTTGTTAGCTAATTTGGATTGTCTTGCTTGCGTATAACGATTGATTGGCTTCTGAAGCCCTAAATGATCGCGCAACGTATCTCCTTCATATTCACGTCGAAATAGACCGCGTTCTTGAAGAATGGGTACGACATGATTTACGAAATCTTCTAAATCTCTCGGGTACAACGGTGACTGAAGAATAAAGCCGTCCGCCGCCTCTTCCGTAACCCATTTTTCCATTTCAGCTGCGACCTTTTCCGGAGTACCGACAAAACTGTCAAACCTGCCTGCACCGATGAAAAGACGAGAGTAAAGCTGGCCGACTGTTAAATCTTCTGTGTAAATCATTCGTTTTATCTCTTCATAATGACTCTGAATTCCATTTATTTCATCTGGAAGGGTTCACTTCTTTTACCGGTGTATCAAGTGAATATTTTGTAAAATCTACATTTCCCATGTACCCTGACAAGAATTTTAAGGCTTGGTATGGATGAACAAGCTTTTGCAGCTCCTCAAATTTTCTTTGTGCCCATTCTTCCGTCTCCCCAATAATGGGCGAAATGCCGACTAAAATCGAAAGTTCATCTGAATGACGGCCATAGTCTGACATTTTGGATTTTAAGTTTTTGTAAAATTCCTTTGCTTTCTCCAAATCACTGCGTTGTGCGAAAACAACTTCCGCCGTTCTTGCGGCTAACCGCTGACCCGGTTCTGAAGATCCTGCTTGCACAATAACCGGATGTCCTTGCGTCGATCGTGCAATGTTCAATGGACCACGAACGGAGAAATATTGTCCTTTATAATCAAGCGTATGGAGCTTCTCTGAATCAAAAAACACCCCCTTCTCCTTGTCGAAGACAAAAGCATCATCTTCCCAAGAATCCCACAGTCCTTGAACAACATCAATAAATTCTTCAGCTCTTCGATAACGTTCATCGTGTGGATAGTGCTCCGTTCTGCTGAAGTTTAGCGCCGTAGCACCCGTAGCGTCTCCGTTGTCACAACATTCCAGCCAACACGTCCGTTACTAATATGATCGACCGAAGCAAATTGCCGTGCCAGAATATACGGTTCTCCGTAAGAAGTTGAAGCCGTTGCGACGAGACCAATTTTGGATGTTGCCGTCGCAATCGCTGTAATTAAAACCACGGGGTCGAATCGATTTAAAATGTTTGGATGGGAATCCTCGTTAATCGCCAAGCTATCGGGGAAAAACACCATATCAAATTTACCTCGTTCTGCCGTTTGGGCAAGTTGGATAAAGTGATGGACGTCTATGCTTGCTGTCGGTTTCGCATCCGGATGCCGCCATGATGCGATATGCATCCCCGTTCCAATTAAATAAGCAGCCAATTTAATCTGCTTTTTCTTTGCCAATTTTATCTCCCCCAAAGTTATGAAATTCCTTTTAGTTTTTGTAAGCGTCTTTAAATGTTTTTAACTCCTTTAACGAAATAAACGTTGGAATGTAGTTGCCTTTATAAGTTTTCTTAATGAAATTCGCCACTTCATCTGTTTGATAAATTTTGACTAATTTATTTAACTCAGGGCGGTTGGCGTCTTCTTTCCGCGCCGCAATCACGTTGATATAAGGCTTAGCCGTTTTGCTTTCATGAATGAGCGCATCTTTCAAATACAATCCTGCTTCTACCGCTACACCGTTGTTAATAATAGATGCATCAACGTCATCCATGACTCGCGGAGTATTTGCCCCATCAACGGGAATAATCTTAATGTTTTTTGGATTTTCTTTGATTTTGTCCACTCCGCCATTTCCATCAAAATTGTCCACTACTTTGATCAACTTTGCTTCTTGCAATAATAACAAGGCACGCCCCCAATTCGATGCATCATTTGGCACTGCGATTTTGGCCTTTTTGGGCAGCTCATCAAGAGATTTGTATTTCTTTGAATAAAGACCTAACGGTGCAATAATCGTCGTTCCGATCAGGACAATATCTGTACCGTTTTTTTCATTAAAGTTCGTTAAATAGGCAATATGCTGAAACGCATTGACATCAATATCACCTTCAGCTAGAGCCTGATTGGGGTCAACAGAGACGTTAAAATTAACCAATTCAAGATCCAACCCTTCCTTTTTCGCCTTCTTTTTTATGAATTCCCACGTACGTAATTCTGAACTGCGAATACCAACCCTAATTTTTTTGTCTTTCGTTTCACTTACCGTTGTTTTTCCGCACCCTCCCAAACTAAGGAACAAAATAAAAACAAGAATCGAAATAAAGGCTTTTTTCACCATCTTTCCTCCTTCTCTCTCATTTACATGCTGACTTGACTACATCTTTCTCATTTTTCGCTCGATAAAATTCCCCAATGATTGTATGACCTGCACAAGCAAAACCAGTATCACAACCGTGACCACAATGGTGATTGTGCTGAAGCGCTGATAACCATAGGTAATCGCCAAGTCACCTAAACCGCCGCCGCCCACTGCTCCTGCCATCGCCGTAGCACCGATGAGGCCAATCGTGGCTGTTGTGATGCTTAAAACAATAGAAGGAAGCGCCTCCGGCAACAGAAAGCGGAAAATAATTTGCAATGGAGCGGCGCCCATCGCTTGTGCGCTTTCAATAATTCCTTTATCCACTTCCAGGAGAGAATTTTCAATCAGCCGCGACATGTACGGTCCGATATGAAGGACAAGCGGAACTATGGCTGCCGTTGTCCCAATCGCCGTACCGACCAAAAATCTCGTAAACGGAATGATCGCAACGAGCAAAATAATGAACGGAATCGACCGTAAAATATTGACAATCGGATTTAAAACGGAAAATATAAACGTATTCTCTAAAATATGACCTTTTCGAGTGACGACTAATAAAATCCCAAGAGGCAAACCAATTAATAACCCAAATACGAGCGACACGCTAACCATATACAACGTCTCCCAGCATGCCTGTAAAATTAACTCCGGACTAACTTCCATTGCGAATCACCTCATTCACTATCACTTTTTGCTGAACGATAAAATCATAGGCTCGAGAAATTTCTTCTTTTACTCCCTGCAACTCAACGATCAAATTGCCAAATGGAACTCCCTGTAGCTCATTGATACTGCCAAACAAAATGTTCACATCCACTGCGAACGATTTTGCAACTTGCGATAAAATAGGCTTTCCGGAATTTTCTCCAATAAATTCGATATTGTATATTTTGCTAAATGTATCGCTGGATTGAATCATATTAAAAATACTAGGTGGTATCTCGTCTCTTAAAACCGAATGAACAAAATTGCGAGTCGTCTCAGTTTTTGGCTTGGAAAAAATATCTAAAATCGTGCCTTCTTCGATGATCTCGCCGTCCTGCATCACGGCAACACGATCACATATTTGCTTAATCACTTCCATTTCGTGTGTAATAATCAAAATCGTCACGTTGTATTTCTGATTTACTCGTTTTAAAAGCTGCAAAATCGACGTCGTTGTTTGCGGGTCCAGTGCCGAAGTCGGTTCATCACAAAGGAGAATCGATGGATTTGTAGCCAATGCACGAGCGATGCCTACACGCTGCTTTTGACCGCCTGATAACCGATTCGGATAGCTGTTCGCCTTATCAGAAAGACCGACAAAATTTAATAATTCATGAACGCGCTTTGCAATCACTGATTTAGGTGTTTTACTAAGCTTAAGAGGCATTGCGACATTGTCAAAAACGGTTTTGAACCCCAATAAATTAAATTGCTGAAAAATCATTCCGATCTTTTTTTTCGCTTGACGCAACTCTTTTTCTGATAACTTCGAAAAATCTTGGCCATCGACTAAAATTTGTCCGGAGGTGGGCTTTTCCAGCAAATTAACCATTCGAATCAATGTACTTTTCCCCGCTCCACTAAAGCCAATAACGCCGAAAATGTCCCCTTTCTTAATCGTCAAATTGATATTTTTTAACGCTTCGATCGTTCGATTTTCATTTTTGAAAATTTTCGATATATTGCGAAACTCAATCACTTTACTCCCCCTGCCTTAAAATGCCGGAACAACAGCTCCATCATATTTATCTTCAATAAACTTCTTTACTTCTGGACTTGTTAATGCTTTTGCAAGTTTTTGAATCGCATCTGAATCCTTATTGTCTGGACGAGCTACTAAAATGTTGACATACGGGGACTTATCTCCCTCTATGATCAGAGCATCTTTTTTTGGTTTAAGCCCCGCCTCCAAAGCGTAGTTTGTATTAATGGCGGCCGCCTCGACATCGTCCAGTGAACGCACCAGAAGCGGACCATCAACTGGAATAAATTGAAGTTTTTTCTCATTTTTCTTTATGTCTTGCACGGTATAATTTTTGTTTGTATTTGAAGATTCATTTAATTCAATCAGTCCGTTGGCGGCAAACAATTGCAAAGCGCGAGAGAAGTTAACAGGATCCTTTGGAATGGCTATCTTTGCCCCTTTTGGCAGTTCGTCAATCGATTTGATTTTTTTCGAATAAACGCCAAACGGCTCGATGTGAACACCGACAACTTTCACGAGATTTAAACCGCTATCTTTGTTTGTCTGTTTTAAAAATGGAGCATGCTGGAAATAGTTTGCATCCAACTCGCCATTTGCTGTCTGTTCATTTGTCAGAATGCCATCGTTAATGATTTTAATGTCAAGCTTTACACCTTCTTTTTCTAGCTTTGGTTTAATAAATTCAAGAATTTCCGCATGTGGTGTCGATGAAGCTCCAATCTTTAATGTTACTGTTTTCTTTTCAGTTGTACCTTTTGATTCTTTTCCATTGACAAGGGCTTCGTTTTTGCCGCAACCTACTAAAATAGCAAATAAAACCGTGAATAAGACCAATAAATAAAGTTTTCTCATTTTCGCTACCTTTCTCCTTGTTTATTCTTAGTTAATTGGTAGAAATAATAGGTTTTATTATTGTGATTTATCCTACCACCAAAAATCGCGAAATGGCAAGACTTCCGGTGATAGACAGATTTATACAATTAATAGAAAAAATCTATTAATTCATTGGAAGTACTGATCTAAATGGCTTTTTCTTGCAGATAAAACAATCCCATTCTAGGGTTTGGCACATGGCAGACTATTGGATTGATATGCTCGTCGCATCAAAAAAAGCTCAATCGTCATTTGATTGAGCTCAAAACAAATATATTAAACTAAGAGGGGGATTCGATAAAAAAGAGTTTACTTCACAAAGGAAGTTACTTCTTGACTGGCTTTAATGGCTTGCTTTAGATCATACAGAATATCGTCAATTGCCTCTGTACCTACAGATAAACGAATAAGTCCAGGTGTAACGCCGGTATCTAATTGTTCCTCGCTGCTTAATTGCTGATGCGTTGTGCTGGCCGGATGAATAATTAAAGATTTGGAATCACCAATATTGGCTAAGTGAGAAAATAGCTGAACGGAATCAATTAATTTTTTCCCTGCTTCAACGCCGCCTTTAATTTCGAATGTTAAGACGGCACCTTGCCCTTTTGGCAAATACTTTTTCGCTAATTCATAAGAAGGATGGCTTTCCAACCCAGGATAACTTACTGATTTAACAGCTTCTTCTTTTTCTAAAAACTTCGCTACCTCCAAAGCATTTTGGCTATGGCGTTCTAAACGCAAATGTAAAGTTTCAAGTCCTTGCAAAAATAGGAATGAGTTGAATGGCGACAAAGGCGCACCAAGATCTCTAAGCAGTTTTACGCGTGCTTTTGTAATATAGGCCGCTTCTCCGGCTTCTTCTGTGTAGATTAGGCCGTGGTAGCTTGGATCCGGATCGGTTAATCCCGGGAACTTTCCGCTCTTTTTCCAGTCAAACTTTCCGCTGTCGACAATAACGCCGCCGATTGCATTTCCATGCCCTCCGATAAATTTTGTGGCAGAATGCACAACAATATCTGCCCCAAAGTCAATTGGACGAAGCAAGTATGGGCTGGGGATGGTGTTATCCACAATGAGTGGAATCGAATGATGATGGGCAATTTCCGCAACGGCTTCGATATCCAATACGTCCCCTTTTGGATTGCCAATCGTTTCGGCAAACACTGCTTTTGTTTTGCTCGTAATCGCTTTTTCAAAGTTTTTCGGATCGGCAGGATCCACAAATTTAACGGTAATTCCAAAGCTAGGTAGTGTATGAGAAAACAAATTATACGTTCCCCCATAAAGACTTGATGAAGAAACAATTTCATCTCCGACAGACGCAATATTTAAGATGGAATAAAAGACAGATGCTTGCCCAGATGCAAGCGCAAGCGCTCCCACACCGCCTTCAAGAGCAGCAATTCGTTTTTCAAATACATCAGTCGTAGGATTAATAATTCTTGTGTAGACAAAACCTTCTTCTTTTAAGCCAAACAAGTCGGCAGCATGTTGACTGTCATTAAATACAAACGAGCTTGTTTGATAAATCGGTACTGCCCTAGATAAAGTAGTAGGATCTGGAACTTGCCCTGCATGCACAGCTAATGTTTCAGGCTGGAGCTTTCTTTCGTTTGACATCATCATTTCTCCCTTCCCAATTCATTTTGATAAAAATTTTCAAAAAAAGGCATCTATCTTCTTTGCTTCTTAGAAAGAAGTAGATGCCTTTAGTTGACTAATCGGCAAATACGAAAAATATGAAAGACTTTACTTATCCAACTAAATATATAGGTTTAATTTTATATAAAATTTACTCCCAAAATCCATAAATGTCAATTTTATTTTTAAAATTTTCTAAAAATATATTCGTTTCAAGTTTTATTAGCGATAAAAAGCGGAAGCTCCCTAGTCAGCCCCGAAAAAATGAGGGAAATTCTTTATCGGAATGACAAAAGCGACTCGATCGGTTTCTGTTATGGTTAATGTCATGTTGTACACACCTTCTTAAGAATATAAATGACAACGAACCATTCGTTCATTATCAAGATTGATTAGCTTTGGCTGTTCAACTTTGCATCTATCATACGCAAATGGGCAACGGCTTTGAAAAGAACACCCTTTTATAGTGGACGAAGGATTTGGAATCTCCCCTTCTAAAAAAATTCGTTTTCGCTTTTCTTCTTTCAAAACTGTAGGTATAGAAGAAACAAGGGTTTGCGTATAAGGATGAAGTGGTTCTTTGTAAATATGATCAACAACCGATGCCTCTACAATTTTCCCTAAATACATAACGGTTACTCAGATGATTTCCCTGAATTCAAATCGAGTCCCCCTTTCGCCCCATTAAAAGAAATTCCTAAAAGCCAGTATCGTAATCTGGTTTAAAAAATCATTTTAACAGCTTCATTCATTCCAAAAATGGTGCTACTCTACTGCTTCCTCCTTGGTATCGTTAACGTTTTCCAGTCTGTAGATTTTATTTGTTTTGCAATATAGACAATCTGTCCGATGTGATAAGAATAGTGGTACATTTGCCTTTCGATAGCTTGGATGACAGTATGAGGTTCATTTCGGATCGTGATGGATTTTAAAAGATCTTTTTCGTCGATTTCGTATAAAGTTTTTAAAAAAATTTGCCATCCTTTTTCCCAGCGATCAAGTAGTTCTTCCCTGCTTTTTAGATCGTTGGTAAATTCATCATCGCGATTTCGATTTGGTTTTTCTCCGTCTGAAGCAAAAAAGTCGGTCCAGCGCGAAATCATGTTGCCGTTCATATGTTTAACAATCATGCCAATACTATTGGATTCTTCGTTAAAACAGTAAAAAAGTTCATCTTCGGACAATTGTTCCATCGCTCTCTCTGCTGTTTTCTTCATATCCAAAAAACGTTCACGCACAACCTTTAAATACTCTTGACCAATTGTCACTTCAGCACCTCCAAAAAAGATCGTTATATTTGTTTTATTTCGCAAAAAGGATCCTAATTCCTGTTCATAAAAATAAGGAGAAATCTCTTTATAGATTCTATTGAAAATAACGATCTCTTTTTATAGAAAACCGAAAATAAAAATCTAAATATTCTAAAAATAAATTGACGGCCACACAGCGATTGGATATAATCACAGTAAACAGATATGATTTATGTAATTTTGAAAGGAAGGGTGTTGGAAAATAAGTGACATTTTAAATGAAGTATTGGCCGCCAACGAAGAATACTCTGCTCATTTCGGCGATAAAGCCCATTTGCAGCTGCCGCCAAAGCGTCGTTTTGCCATTCTGACTTGCATGGACGCCCGTCTTGATCCGGCTAAGTTTGCAGGACTAGCAGAGGGTGATGCTCATGTGATCAGAAATGCCGGAGGTCGTGCAAGTGACGATGCCATTCGTTCCCTCATTATCTCATATAAACTGTTAGGAACAAGAGAATGGTTCGTGATTCATCATACCGATTGTGGGATGGAGACATTTACCAATGACGTGATCCGCCAATTGCTCTCCAACAGCCTGGAAACAGCTGAATTTGACGGACAAAATTGGAAAGATGTAGGAAGAGACTCCGGTTCGAAAGAAGGCGAGTACATAGAATTTTTGCCAATCCGCAATCTAAAACAAAGTGTCATCGACGATGTTGAACGCATTCGTTCTCACCCTCTCGTGCCAAATTACATTCCGATCTACGGATTTATTTATGACGTGAAAAGCGGTCGTCTCGTGGAAGTACCAGAAGCGACTCGTATTGGACAAGCAGTCACCGTTTGATCATCATTGCTTTTTTCATATCACGAACCTACCGTTCTTTTATTTCAAAAAAATGAACATGTTTAAAGCATAAAAATAGCTGCTAAAAGTGCAGCTATTTTTATGGAATAACCGTTTCCTCTCGTTAACGGCCATTTTGTGCTGCTACTGTCATATTGGGTCACTCGCATTAAAATAATATAGTGTCCTTTGCGACATTTTCTTTATTTAAAAAACGTAATGAAGTATACTCCTTCTACATTTAGAAACCCAACTGTATCAATCATGAATTTGTTCCTCCCCGTACAGGTAATGATTCATGTGGAACTTTTGTTTTTGATGTTCCTTTCTTTTTAAACGGTATCCACCAATTTAATTCTCCAAATAATTTCATCAATATCGGAATTAGAATCGTTCTTACCAATAAAGCATCCACAAGTATTGCAAATGCTAATCCAAGTCCCATCTCTGCAACAACTCTTACATTTACTAATGAAAATGCGCCAAAAACAGCTATCATTATAATTGCTGCTCCATTCACTAATCCTGCTGTATCTGATAATCCTTTCACGATACTATTGTCATGGGATAGACCTTCTTCAAAAAATTCTTTCATTCGACTAATGATAATTACTTCATAATCCATACTTAGTCCAAAGAGAACCGTGAAAAGTACAACTGGCGTGATTGAATTTATGGTTTGATTCGGGTCAAAGTTTAATGAGAACTTGTTTTGAAAACCAAAAACCAATACTCCTATACTTGCTAAAGTGACAAGTGTATTTAGGACAATTGCTTTAATTGGAATAATAATGGATTTAAAGGTTATGACTAAAACAAAGAAACTGACTATAAACACGGTTAAAATCATGATCGGAATACTTTCGAAAACCTTATGGTCAAAATCCAATCCTGTTGCAGTTTCTCCCCCTACATAAGTAGTTAGATGATTCGTATTGTTTTTCTTAACGGTTTCCCTGATATCCTTTACAAGATTATGAGAGATTTTTGAATCTGCTGCTATATCAGATGCTACAAGGATAACTGTAGTATCTTTGCCATTGTCTGCATTTAACAAGTTCTCTAATTGTTCTTTTAGTGTGCCTGAAAACAAATTGAAATTTTTATAAGCTCCTTCATAATCTTCTAATTTCCATTCATTGTTCCAATTAGTGATACTCGTTACTTTATCAACGTAATCCAATTTGCTTACTTCATTTGTAATTCGATTAACTGTTTCTAAGTTTGATTTATCAATTATTTTTCCATGTTGCGATTTCAAAACAATCTCAATTGGAAATACATCACCTTGATCAAACTTATTGATCAACATCTCAAATCCTTCACGTTCCGGAGAATCGTTTGGAATAGAAGATGCACTAGCAACTGGTACTTGCATGTTTGTTTTTATGGCAGGAACAGCAATGATCAATAGAATGAAAAGCGATGGGATTAAAAAGACAACTGGATGTTTAATTAACTTATTCGCCAACCGTTCCCATATATTTGTTTTATTACGCCTATTAAATAAAGGTATTCTCCATTTGTTTACCCGGGTTCCCATCATTGTTAAAAGAGCGGGCAACAATGTTATGGAAACCAAGATAGAGAAGAAAACGACGATGACTCCTCCCAATGCGATGGAATTAAAAATCATTATATTGGGAATAAACAAAGCGGATAAACTAATTGCTACAGTTAAGCCCGAATAAAGAACAGATCTACCTGCCGTTTCCATCGTTTTTTTTACTGCCTCGATAACACTTGAATGCTCCAGCTCTTTTCTGTACCTACTTACGATAAACAGTGAATAGTCAACCGCAACTCCTAGCCCAACCATACTGATAATATTGGTAACTAAAATATTTAGAGAATAGTTCTGAGCTATAAAATATACTGTAGCCATCGTACCAGTTAGAGCAAACATTGCCATTGCTAAAGGCAATACTGCAGAAAATACAGTCCTAAATACGATGAGAAGAACTATAACCATTACCGGAAATGCAATCATTTCAGCTTTTGATACCGACTCTTTTGTAGCTTTATTTAAAGCGTAATTAAGAGCGGGTCCACCGGTTACTTTCACGTTAAAATTTTTATGACCAATACTGCCTAATTTAGATTCAATCTTAGGTACCAAGCTCGCTGCTTGATCTTCAGTTGCAGATAGTCCAACTGCTATATAAGTTGTTGATTTATCTTTAGAGACTAATTGTTTATTCTTGTGATCATAATAAGTCGTTACTTCTTTAATTTGGCTAAAACCATTGAGTTAGTTCTTAATTTCTCCAATAATCTTTTCATAATCTTTATCAGAAACTGTCTTTGATTTGTGTTGAACCACCACAATTAAGTTTTGAGGATATTTATTGGAAAATTCTTTTTGTATTATATTCTTTTCAGTCATCGATTCGCTTTTAGGGTCATTAAAACCACCAGAAGATAATTGATTAGGAAGATTAATGGCAAAGTATCCCCCTGCTAATAATATTAAAATCCAAAATAACAGGATTTTCTTTGGGTGACCAGTCACCCATTTTGCGAGTTTGGTAAACATTCATTCATCAACCTATTCTCTAGTTTGAATTTCAGATCTATTCACATAAAAGCTTCAAATTTTTTACGGGAATCGGCATTTGACTTAGTGTTAGAACATCTTCCACCAAAATTTATGGATTAAAGTGTAATGAATTCAGAATTTCCACTAGTTCTCCTTCGTTTTTCTCTACATTCGTCATCGGGAAACAGGGATCAATCCACCTTTTGATAACACTTCTGGTGCCGTCTTAACAGAATCAAATTTATTCAACATTCTTTCTTCCTTTCGGGTGAGTGACCAGTCACCCATTTATGTTGTTTAAAAAAAGGAAAACTTATTTCCCTAATTTTTATTACACCCTAATCCATTTAGTACGAAGTTGATTAAAAATTCAATTTTTTCATCTACAGGTAAATCTAATGGCAAATTCTTTGGCTGCAAATTAGGAATCAATGTATAAACCATTGAAAGTATTAAATAACCCGCTGCTTCAGGATAGGGAGTTTTAAAGATTCCCTGTTTCGTACCTTCCTTTAATATTTCACAGAACGGATGTCTGAGGTCTTTAAATATCTCAAACACTTCATCTTGAAAATCAGGGTGGTTTTGCAATTGGTACCTGGACCACAAAATTACAAATGGAATGTAGTTCTCACCAAATTTTAATAACTCAACTTTCGCACACAGTAATATTTAAGCATTGCTTGATATAATTAGGTATAGTGGCCAACCATTTATTCATTTGATTTTTAAAGATGTCCATGTTCAAAGAAACCTCGGCTTCCGCCAAAGTTTGGAAAAGGTCAATAAGTGATTGAAGGGCAGTAATAAAATCTATGTCTTTTACATCTTCGCAAAGGATGTAAAAAAGGTTGCCAATCGTCTTAGGATCCTCCTCTTTTCGCA
>Ga0207866_1001255_pt1 | contig 26033 bp, 22 predicted proteins | sample HigsolmetaAR203D_FD_184835 | JGI IMG/M metagenome (GOLD analysis project Ga0207866, IMG submission 184835) | Ionic liquid and high solid enriched microbial communities from the Joint BioEnergy Institute, USA - AR20-3-D (SPAdes) (version 2) ...
GCGCCGCAGCGCTCCGTATTGCGCTGGATTAAACGGAGGGCCCGTCAGACGCCTATCATATTGGCAACGATCGATGGCTGAACAAAACAAATGAACCTCTTCAAATACGCCGCGCCGAGTACCTTCTATCCGCTCGCCGGCCGCCTGATCCCGTGGTTCTACGGCGCCGCGGCGGTGCTCACCGTGATCGGCCTGTACATCGGCTTCTTCGTCGCGCCCACCGATTTCCAGCAGGGCGAGGCCTACCGCATCATCTTCATCCACGTGCCCTCGGCCTGGATGTCGATGTTCGTCTATCTGGTGATGGCCTTCTGGGCGGCGATCGGCCTGGCGTTCAACACGCGGCTTTCCTCCATGATGGCGCTCGCGCTGGCGCCCACCGGCGCCCTGATGACCTTCATCGCGCTCTGGACCGGGGCGCTGTGGGGCAAGCCGATGTGGGGCACGTGGTGGGTCTGGGACGCGCGCCTGACCTCGGAGCTGATTTTGCTGTTCCTCTACATCGGGTTCATGGCGCTGCACGCCTCCATCGACGATCCGCGCCGCGCCGACCGCGCGGCGGCGGTGCTCGCCATCGTCGGCGCGATCAACGTGCCGATCATCTATTTCTCCGTGCAATGGTGGAACACGCTGCACCAGGGCGCCTCGGTCAGCCTGACCAAGAGCCCGAGCATGGCGACCACCATGCTGGCGGGCATGCTGGTGATGGCCGTCGCTTTCTGGATGTACTGCATCGGCGCGGCGCTGTCGCGCTGCCGCGCCATCATTCTCGAGCGCGAACGCAACGCCGACTGGGTGAAGGAGGTGGTGCTGTGATGGAATGGGGAAGCTGGAGCGCCTTCTGGGCGATGGGCGGTTACGGCGCCTATGTATGGGGTTCCTATGCCGTCACCGCCGTGGTGATGATCGCGGAACTCGTCCTGGTCCGGCGCCGCCATCGCGCCGCGCGCGAGGGCCTGAAGCGGGCACGACGCAACTAGGCCTCGCCTTCGGCGGAACCCGCCTGCTGCGCCCCGCTGTCCGCGACCGCGAACAGGGCCACCAGCTGGCTGCGGTTGGCGATCTCCAGTTTGCGGAAGATGTTGCGCAAATGCGTGCGCACGGTGTTGACACTGACGTGCAGCGTCTCGGCGATCGCGCCGTTGTCGACGCCGCGCGCCGCGACCCGCGCGACGCGGCGTTCCGCTTCGCTCAGCCGCTGCAACAGCCGCTCCGCCGATGCCGCATCGTGCCGCGTGCCTGCCGGTTCATGGATGCGCACCACCAGCGTCGGATGCGAAGCGAGCCGTTCTCCGGGCGGGACGATCAGTTGCAGATCCGCGTACCAGCCCGGCTGATGCGGATGCCTCACCGTGCATGGCTGCATAGGCGCCGCGCCCTCGGCAAGCAAGGCGTCGTGCCACTGTGCGACGAGCCTCTGCGCCGAGGTCGCAAGATCGGCCGGCAGGCCGGCCTCGTCGCGCGCGCCGCCCCGCCAACCCGCGCAAGCCCTGCTCCAGGCCCGATTGCTGTAGAGCAGCTTCAAACGGATATCGAAGGCGGCAAGCGGTAGCGAGGCGCGGTGCAGCGATCGCTCCAGCGACCGACGCGCCGCACGCTCCTCGTCGATGCGCATGATGCGCAATGCGGCACGTTCGAAATGCGGCTGCAAGGCGGCCAACGCCTCGAGTTCCGCGTCGCTGAAGTCACCCTGCTCCGCCGTCCGGATCGCGCTGAACAATCCGATGTAGCCGCCGTCCGCATTGCGCAAGGGCATCATGAAGGAGTAGCGCCAGCCGCCCGGCGCCATGAAATCGCGGTAGAGCGCCGTCTTCTGCAGGCTGTCCCCGGGAAACTGATCCGACAGACGCAGCACCCGTCGACCGGGGAACATCTTCATCGCATCCTCGATCGGCGCGGCGGCGTGGATGCGCGCGAAGTAGGCATCGCGATCCCCCTCCACCGGCAGGGTGGTGCGGATGAACACCGGCATCGTGCCTACCGAAGGCAAACCCATCATGTAATGGAAGCTCGGCACGACATGCCGCAGCAGTCGCAGACCGGCGCGCCAGACTTCTTCCGCCTCGATGGCCTGATAGAGCTCGAATACCAACTGCAGGATGCGCGGCTCCGTCGGACCGGGAAATGCGGACGGCTGCAAGCCCTCTTGCAGGTCGGGAGGTTCGAGCGACACGGAGTCCGGCATCCAGGCAGCCATCCGATAAAAAAATCATCGATTCGGACGATACCTCAAAGTCCTGTATGACGTCATCATCGCGCCGCCGCTGCGGGCCGGCCGCGCGGCATCCCCCAGCCGGACAGAAGCAGAAAAAAACAGGACTCGTCATGCGCCACATCCGCTCGAATGCCCTCCGTTCCTTCCGTCTCAAACCCGTCGCGTGCCGGTTGGCACTCGCCGTCTGCAGCGCCTTTGCTGCGCCGCATGCGGTCGGCGCCGAAGTTCCGTGGATTTCCCTCCTTCCCGGCAACTGGAGCGACGGCGCGAACTGGCAGGGCGGCACGCCACCCGGCGTGGGTGACGTCGCGGTGTTCGGTCCGCTGAGCGGCGGCAGTTCGACCAGCAACAGTTGGCGGCAGATCAATCTGCTGCGCTTCGATGCCGGCGCAATGCCACACAGCGTTTTCGTGACCGATTATCTGGGCCTGGAAGCGGGCATTCAGAACGACTCGGCCGATACGCAGACCGTCATCATCAATCCTACGACCGGACATCTGCGCATCAATACCGGCACCGTGACCGGTGCAGTGAACATCAGCAACAACGACGAGTTGACCTTCGCCAACACCGCGACCGCGGGTACGGCGCGCATTCTCAACAACGGCCTCGGCATGCTGAATTTCATGATGCACTCCAGCGCCGGCACGGCTGATATCACCAACAACTCGGCCGGCACGATCAACTTCAACTTTGAAACCAACGCGGGCCTCGCGACCATCCAGAACAACGCCGGCGGCACCGTCAATTTCCTCGAGCGCTCGCATGCCGGCAGCGCCACCATCGTCAACGAGGGCGCGGTCGATTTCTACGACGACGCCCACGCGAACGGCGCCCACATCACCACCCAGGCGAGCGGCACCACCATCTTCCGCAACAACGCCTCGGCCGCCGACTCGATCCACGACGTCAAAGACGGCATCCTGGGGTTCACCGATAACGCGACGGCAAACAATGCCCTCATCGATATCACGGGCGGAGGCGCCTTCGGCACATACTTCGAGGGGGATGCGACGGCCGGCAGCGCCACCATCAGCGTCACGAGCGGTTTACTGGTCTTTCAAGACAACACCGATGCCGGCAGCGCAAACATCACCAACGCCGACCGGGTCCTGTTCAGCGACAGCGCCTCCGCGGCGAACGCGCAGATCGAGAACAACAACATACTGGGTTTCATCAACACGTCGAGCGCCGGCTCATCGATCATCGTGACGAACAACGGCGCAACGACGTCGTTCCGCGACGATTCCACCGGCGGCACCGCCCGCCTGATCGTCAATGCGGGCGGCACGGTGGACGTCACCAACCACAACAGCATGGTGGAAGTCGGTTCCATCGAAGGCGCCGGCACGATCAACTTCGCCGGCCGCGGCCTCAGCGTAGGCACGCTCAATACCGACACGACTTTCTCGGGCAACTTGGTCGGCGCCGGCGGCGGCCTGCGCAAAGTCGGCACCGGCACGCTGACGCTCACCGGCGTCGGCACCCACACCGCCGGCACCTATCTCGCGGAAGGCCGTCTGGTGGTGGACGGCGCGCTCTCCTCCTTCGTGATCATCAATGGCGGTGCGACCCTCGGCGGCAGCGGCACCGTGGGCACCGTCACGGCCAACGCGAACGCCGTCGTCGCGCCCGGCAACTCCATCGGCACGCTGAACATCAACGGCGACTACGTCGCGGAAATCGGTTCGATCTATGAAGTGGAAGTGAACGATGCCGGCGCAAGCGATCTGCTCGACATCACCGGGACGGCCACGCTGAACGGCGGCACCGTGCGCGTGCTGGCCGAGGCCGGGACGTATGCGGCCAGCACCACCTACACCATTCTCACCGCCGCGGGCGGCATCACCGGCAACTACAGCAACGTGACGTCGAACTTCGCCTTTCTCGTTCCCACGCTGGATCGCGACGCCGGCAACGTCTATCTCACGCTGACGCGCAACGACGCCGTGCTGAGCAGCGTCGCCCTGACGCGCAACCAGCGCGCCGTCAGCCGCTCGCTCGACGGCGGTGTGGTCACACCGCCCGCGGCGCTGGCGGGCATCTACACCGCGATCACGGGCGCCAGCGCCGAGCAGGCGCGCGCCTACTACGACCAGCTCTCCGGCGACGCGCTCGCAGCCTTCCCAGCGCTCGCGCTCGACGACGCCAACCGCTTCAACGCGCAACTGCATGCACGTTCGCTCGGTCAGGGCGCGCCGTCCGCGCTGGCCGGCAGTCCCGCGCAACTCGCCTACGGCGGCACGAACCTCGCTCAACTGTTGAACGCAGCCGATACCAGCGCCTCCGCAACTTCCGCACCGGAGCAATGGGCCGCATGGGTGTCGCTCAGCGGTTCGCGCAGCGATGCCGACGACGACGGCAACGGCCCGGGCTTCTCCGCCGGCAGCACCGGCCTGCAACTGGGACTGGAAACGCTACTGCGCTCGGGCGTACGCGTCGGCGGCGCGCTCGGCCACACCCACACGCGCGCCGACGTCGGCAACGGACGCGACGCCGACGGCAAGACGGATTCCTGGCACGCCGGCCTCTACGCCGGCTACGACAGTGCACGCTGGTTCGGCTCGGCCTCGCTCAGCTATGCGGGCCATGATATCGACAGCAAGCGCAACATCGATGCCGGCGGCCCGAGCCAGGCGCGCGCGAACATCGACGCGCACACGTTCTCGCTATGGGGCGAGTTCGGCTGGCACCTGGGCACGAAGAAGCTTGCCATCGATCCGAGCCTCAGCCTGCGCATCGCACGCACGCATGTTTCCGGCTTCCGCGAAAAGGGCTCTCCCGCGGCGCTGGCAGTCGAAAGCGAAAACGTGGATTCGCAGCGCCTCGGCTTCGGCGTGCGGCTCGCAGGAGCCGCTCGGCACGGCAGCGCGCAACTGCGGCCGAGCCTGTCGGTGCGCTACGAACGCGAACTGGGCGATCGCGCCGCATCGCTGGACGCGCAACTGAGCGGGCTCGATGCGTTCAGCGTGCACGGCTCTCGGCTGGGGCGCGACATCCTGAGCCTGGGCCTGGCGCTGGAAGCGAACATCGGCCGCAACCTGATGCTCTACGGCGGACTGGATGCCGGCTGGCGCAAGCATCAGGACATGCAATCCGTTCAGGCCGGTTTGAAGTACGTCTGGTAAACCGGGCGCGAAGCGCCCGGCCCGCGTTGCGGGTCGGGCACGGGCTTCAAGGCACCTGCGTATCGATCACCAGCGAAAGCCCGCTGCTGCCCACTTTCACCTCGCGCGCCGCGGCGACGAGATCGCCGCTTTGCACCGTGGCGCTGCCCGTCTTCGATACGCGCGCAACGAGCTCGACGCGCGCGTGCTGGCTCAGGCGCGCACCCGGCGTCATCGCCTGCGTATCGTCGAGCGTGAACGTCGCGGGCAGATCCTTCACCTGCAGGCGCACGATTGCGAGCGGCATCATGGTGCCGTCGACCGGCCGCGCGTAGACGAATACGGTATCGGCCGGATCGGCCTTGGCGGCGATTTCCGGCGCAAGACGCACCGTGCCGCTCACGCTGGCGCCCGCCGCCTGCTCCGCCTTCGCGCTTTGCGACAGGCCGGCGCGCTGGCGCGCCTCAGTGAGGCTTGCAGCGACCTGCCGGCCGATTTCGGAATCGGCGGGCACCTGTTTCTGCAGGCGTTCCCAATAGCCGATGGCGGTGCGGTAGTCCCCGCGCTCGAAGGCTTCGGTGCCCGCCATGGCGAGGCTCTTCCAATGATCGGGATCGACGGCCAGCGCCTGCCGGAGGATTTCCATGGGCTTGCCGGCGAGGCTGCGTCCCTGCGCCATCGCCAGCGCGTCAGCGTAATCGGCGAGCGCGTCGGCATCGGGCGGAATGCGCTTCACCAGTTCCGCGTAAGCCTCGGCGGCCTCCTGATAGCGCTGCATCACGTAGTAGGTGCGGCCGAGGATCGCCCAGCCGCGCGGGTCCTCGGGATTGGCGCGCATGCGCTCGGCGAGCTGCGCCACCATCTGCTCAATCTGCTCGGGCGTGAATTCGTGCGGCGGCTCGGCCGCCTGCTGCACGATGGCGGCGGGGTTGCCGAGCTGGGCGTAGAGCAGCGCGGCACCGAGCGGCACGGCGAGCGCGACCGCGATCGCGGTCACCCTGCCCAGGGCCGGATGTCCGCGGACCTCGGTTTCACGCTCCTGCGCGACTTCTTCCAGCACGCGGCGTTCGAGCTCGAGCCTCGCCTGCTCGTACTGTTCGGCCGACAGGGTACCGGCGCGCAGATCCGCCTCCAGTTCGGCGAGCTGATCCTTGAGAATGGCGAGGTTGGCAGCGGCGCGGCGCGGCTGCGCCGCACGAGCGCTGCGCACGAGCGGCACGGCGATCCAGGCGACGGCGATCAGGGCAAGCAGGGCCGCGACGAGGTAAAAGGCGGTCAAGGCGATTTCCGTTCTTCTTCCGTGAGCAGGGCCGCGGCGCGACGACGCGCTTCTTCGTCCAGCGGCGTGTCGGCAGGTTGCGCGCGGCGCGATTTCAGGGTCCGGCGCAACATCGCCACACCGAGGATCAGCAGCAGCGCCGGGCCGAGCCACAGCAGCAGCGTGGTGGTCTTGAACGGCGGCCGGTAGAGCACGAAGTCGCCGTAACGCGCCACCATGTAGTCGATGATCTCGCGATCGCTGCGGCCGGCTTCGATCTGCTCGCGGATCTGCCTGCGCAGGTCCACCGCCAGATCGGCATTGGAATCGGCGATGGTCTGGTTCTGGCACACCAGGCAGCGCAGTTCCGCGGCGATGGCGCCGAGGCGGCGGTCGGCCTCGGACGGCTCGCCCGTGTCGGCGGCCGCGACGCCGATCATGCAAGCGGCAAGCAGCGCGAGCAGGGTTTTCATCCGCGCGAGAGCCTTTCCACCAACGGCAGGATTTGCTCCTTCAGCGCGTCCTCCGTCAGCGGACCGATGTGCTTGTGGCGGATGACGCCCGCGCGGTCGATGACGAAGGTTTCCGGCACGCCGTACACGCCGAAGTCGATGGCCACCCTGCCCTCCAGATCGGACACGGAGGTCACATAGGGATCGCCGAAGTGCTGCAGCCATTTCTGCGCATCGGCGGGCTGATCCTTGTAGTTGAGCCCCACGACCGGAACGAGCTTGCGCTTGGCCAGCTCGACCAGCAACGGATGTTCGTCACGGCAGGCCACGCACCACGACGCCCAGACGTTCAGCAGCCACACCTGGCCCGCCATGTCCTTGGGGGTGAAGCGCTTGTCGGGCTGGTGCAGGACCGGCAACGCGAATTCGGGCGCCGGCTTGCCGATGAGCGGGCTCGGCACTTCGCGCGGGTTGAGGTTGAGGCCGTAGAACAGGAAACCGGCGACGACGATGAAAACGCCCAGCGGAAGCAGATAACGCGACATCGTTGTTCCTATGCTGCCTCGGCCGCGGCCACGGCCGGTTCGGTTCGGCGCACGCGCACCCGGTAGCGGCGATCGGCCAGGGCGATGAAGCCGCCGAACGCCATGAGCGCGCAGCCGCCCCAGATCCAGGTGACGAAAGGCTTGCGATACACGCGCACCGCCCAGGAACCGTCGCCGATCGGCTCGCCCAGCGACACGTACAGGTCGCCGAAGATGCCCGAGTCGATCGCCGCCTCGGTCATGGGCATCTGCTGCACGGTGTAGAGCCGCTTCTGCGGATGCAGCACTTCGAACGGTTTGCCGTCGCGGCTAACCGTGACGATCCCTTCCACGCCGGTGTAGTTCGGGCCCTGCAAGTCACGCACGCCCTCGAAGCGGAAGCCGTATGCGCCGATCGTGACGGTATCCCCCGGATGCATGCGCACGTCGCGTTCGACCTCGAAGCTCTTCACCGAGGTCACGCCGACGATGAACACCGCGACGCCCAGATGCGCGAGCACCATGCCCCAGTACGCGCGCGGCTGCGCGGCGAGCCGCGCCCACAGACCGCCGCGGAAATTGCGGATGCGCTCCTTCACGCTCACGCCGGCGGTCGCAACGATCCAGAACGCGAGCAGATAACCGAAGGCCGCCATCGGCGTCCATCCGCCGCCGGCAAGCGGCGCGACGAGGGCAGTCACGATACTCACGGCGGCGGCCCAGCGTACCCGCTTCGCCAGATCGGGAATCTCGGCCTTCTTCCAGCGCGCGAGCGGGCCGACGCCCATGAGGAAGATCACCGGCGTCATCAGCGGCACGAACACCGCTTCGAAGTACGGCGGCCCGACGGAGATCTTGCCCAGCCCCAGCGCGTCGAGGAACAGCGGATAGAGCGTGCCCAGCAGCACCGTGCCCGCGGCGACGAGCAGCAGCACGTTGTTCATGAGCAGCGTCGATTCGCGCGAAACCATGTCGAAGCGCCCCCCCAGCCCGACCTTGGGCGAACGCCATGCGAACAGCGCCAGCGAGGCGCCGATCACGATGACCAGGAAGGCCAGGATGAACACGCCGCGCGCCGGATCGGTGGCGAAAGCGTGTACCGAGGTGAGCACGCCCGAGCGTACGAGGAAGGTGCCGAGCAGACTGAGCGAGAACGCGAGGATCGCGAGCAGCACCGTCCAGGCCTTGAAGCTGCCGCGCTTCTCCGTCACCGCGAGCGAATGGATCAGCGCGGTGCCGACGAGCCAGGGCATGAAGGACGCGTTTTCCACCGGGTCCCAGAACCACCAGCCGCCCCAGCCCAGTTCGTAATAGGCCCACCAGCTGCCGATGGCGATGCCGACGGTGAGAAAGCACCACGCGAGCGTCGTCCACGGACGCGACCAGCGCGCCCACGTCGCGTCCAGCTTGCCGCCAAGCAGCGCGGCGATGGCGAAGGCGAAGGCCACGGAGAAGCCCACATAGCCCATGTAGAGCATGGGCGGATGCAGCACCATGCCCGGATCCTGCAGCAGCGGATTGAGATCGCGCCCGTCCGGCGGCGCGGGCAGCAGCCGCTCGAAGGGATTGGAGGTGAGCAGCAGGAAGAGCAGAAAACCCACGCTCACCAGCCCCATCACGCCGATGACGCGCGAAATCATCTCCAGCGGCAGATGGCGCGAGAACAGCGACACGGCGCAGGTCCACATGGTGAGCATGAACACCCACAGCAGCAGCGAGCCTTCGTGCGAGCCCCAGCTCGCGGCGATGCGGTAGTGCAGCGGCAACTGCGAATTGGAGTTGGCTGCGACGTTGAGCACCGAAAAGTCGTTTTGCGCGAACGACCACGCGAGGCAGCCGAAGGCGAACGCGACGAGGACGAACTGCGCCTGCGCCGCCGGCCGCGCGAGAGTCATCCACGCGTGCACGCCGCGCGCGGCGCCGACAAGCGGAAGCACGCCCTGCGCCAGCGCCACCATGAGCGCAAGGATCAAAGCGAAATGGCCGAGTTCGGGAATCATGGGCGGACGCCCTCCTGAGCGCGGCGCATGCTCAGTTCACGCCTTGCAGCGTCCGCTGGGCCTTCTGCGCCTGCTCGATCGCGTGGGCGGCATCCGGCGGCATGTAGTTCTCGTCGTGCTTGGCGAGCACTTCGGTCGCCCGGAACAGTCCGTCCGGACCGAGTTTGCCTTGCACCACAGCGCCTTTGCCTTCTTTGAACAGGTCCGGAAGGATGCCGGTGTAGGTCACCGGAATGGAATGCGCCGTGTCCGTGATCTTGAATTCCACGCTGAGCCCGTCGGGCAGCCGCTTGAGGCTGCCCTCTTCCACCATACCGCCGATGCGGAAGGTTTTGTCGAGCGGCGCTTCCTTGGCAACCACCTGACTTGGGCTGAAGAAGAACACCAGGTTGCTCTGGAAGGCGTTCAGCACCAGTGCGACGGCCACGGCGAGCGCGGCAAGACCGCTGACGATCAGGGCAATGCGTTTATGACGGGGTTTCATGCGAGGTCGTTGTCGTATCCCCGGCGCGTGGACCACGCCTGCCGCGAATCGGCGCCGGGACGGGAATGCATTCTACCGCGACACCACCTGCCGATCCGGCTTCGCGACGCATCATGCGCACGCGCCACGGGGCGGAGGCAGCACCAGGCACCTGCCCCGGTCGGATCTTCCTGCCCGACGCGACCGCGGACGCGGCTTGCGCATCGCCCGCCGTTGCCGGCCGCATGTCTTGGACCGACACAAATCGCGGCGCGCGTCGGATGATCCCCCTCGGCGCGTAGGCTCACGAAGGCGCCTTCAGGGACTTGCATGTCTTTTCCACTGGCCAATGGTTCCATGAACCAATCCCGCCGGACTTGATCTAGATCGAATAAGCCCCGGAAGGGCTGGCTTGCCGCGCCCAACAGATCGGCATCTCGCCGCATGTAAGCATACACTTACAAGAAGCGGGTCGGTTCGGGCCTATTCCGTGCAAAAACGAAAAAGGCAGCAACCGACTTGCGATACCCTGTCGCCATCCCCATATGACTTGGCGGCACTTACCGAGTATCGGAGCGCCCGCCCAAACGGTCGCGACCGGATGGCCGGAGGGCAGGGCCTCCTCAACGAGGATAAGACCATGCCCAAGAGAACCCTCATCGTTTCCAACCGCCTGCCTGTCACCCTGACGCAGCGGGAAGACGATCGCTGGGAAGCCGCGCCCAGCAGCGGCGGCCTGGTCAGTGCGCTGGAACCGGTGCTGAAACGCTGCGGCGGCGTCTGGATCGGCTGGCCTGGTACCACCGAGTGCCCGCGGGAAGCGGCCGAACACGCCCTCGCCGCCGTCGCCAACGGCTACCGCTGCAAGCCCGTGATGCTCAGTCCCGAGGAGGTGCAGGGCTTTTACTGCGGCTTCTCGAACGAAATCATCTGGCCCCTCTTCCACGATCTGTTCACCAGCTGCAACTTCGATCCGGAGTATTGGGCCATTTACCGGCGCGTCAACCGCAAGTTCGCCGCCGTGGTCGCCCAGGAATATCGCGAAGGCGACTACGTCTGGGTCCACGACTACCACCTGATGGGCCTCGCACGCGAACTGCAACGCCTGGAAGTCGGCGCACGTACCGGCTTCTTCCTGCACATCCCCTTCCCGCCGCTGGAGATGTTCCTCAAGCTGCCGTGGCGCTTCGAGATTCTGCGCAGCCTGCTCGCCTTCGACGCGCTCGGCTTCCAGACCGCGCGCGATCAGCACAATTTCCTCGCCTGCGCTCAGGCGATGTTCGACGTGCGCATCGAAGGCAGCGGCCCGATGATGCGCCTGCGCCTGCGCGACGATGTGCTCGAAACGTGGTGCGAACCGGCGGTGACGCCCGACGCCCTGCCTAAAGTGGGCGAAACACGCGCTCCGGTGGTGCAACTGCGCGGCGAGTCCAGATTCGGCGAAGGACGCACGCAGAACCCGCCGGCGGTATCGCCTGCCCACTACGGCATGGTCGTGCCGATGCCGCGCAACAGCTTCGACGACGCTTCGTTCGGGCGCCAAGCACGCACCGTCCACGTCGGCGCGTTCCCGATCGGCATCGACTACGAGGCGATCGCAACCATGGCGGCGCGCGACGACGTCCGTGCCAAGGCTGCGGTGCTGCGCGCCGATCTCTCGCACACCCAGATCATCCTCGGCGTCGACCGGCTCGATTACACCAAGGGGCTGATCAACAAGCTGGAGGCCTTCCGCAATGCGCTGCGGCGCTATCCCGATCTGCATCAGAAGGTCACGCTGGTGCAGCACGTGGTGCCTAGCCGCAGCGACATTCCGGAATACCGCCGGCTGCGCCAGGAACTGGAACAGCGTGTGGGCGAGATCAACGGCGAGTTCACCGCTTCCGGCTGGGTACCGGTGCATTACATGTACCACTCGCTGGAGCTCGAGGATCTGGTCGCCTACTACCTCGCCGCCGACATCGCGCTCGTCACCTCGCTCAAGGACGGCATGAACCTCGTCGCCAAGGAATACTGCGCCGCCCAGATCAAGGAGAACGGCGTGCTGATCCTGAGCGAGTTCGCCGGCGCCGCCGCGCAACTGCAATGCGGCGCGCTGCTGATCAATCCGCACGACATCGCCGGCATGGCCGACTGCATCCACCAGGCGGTGCACATGCCCTTCGCCGAACGGCAGCGGCGCATGCAGCGCCTGCGCCGAGTGGTGCGCACCGAGGACGTGTACTGCTGGGCCAACGCCTTCCTCGGCACCGTCGCCACACACGAAGCGCCGCGGCTCGGCCGGCGCGAGGATTTCCGCCCGCATGTCGGACATTAGCCCCGCGCTCCCGGACGCCCTTGCGGCGTTCGACCACATCGAAGCGCGGCTGGCCGGCCGGCGCCCGCTGCTCTGCCTCGACTACGACGGCACGTTGACGCCGATCGTCGCGCGGCCGGAACTGGCCGTGCTCGATCTCGATGCGCGCGCCACGCTGGCCGAGGTCGGGCGGGTCTGTCCGACGGCCATCGTCAGCGGGCGCGCGCTGCACGACCTGCGTGAACGCGTGGGCGTACCCTGGCTCTACTACGCCGGCAACCACGGCTTCGAGATCGAAGGCAACGGCTTGCGCCTGAACGTGGGCGACGACCATCGCGCGCTCATCGCCGCGGTGCGCGACGAACTGGCGCGGCAATTGGCCGATATGCCCGGCATCCTGCTCGAGGACAAGGGCTACACCCTGTCCGTTCACTACCGCCACGCGCCGGAGCGCGTGCTGCCCGCCCTGTACTCGACGGTCGATGCACTGCTCGCCGACCGTCCCCAGCTCGCCGGACGCACGGGCAAGAAAGTGTTCGAGATCCGGCCTGCCGTCGACTGGCACAAGGGGCGCGCCGTGCAGTGGCTGCGCGAACGCATCGAAGGGGATTTGCTGCCGGTGTTCATCGGCGACGACCTCACCGACGAGGATGCTTTTCAGGCGATCGCCCAAGACGGCATAGGCGTGCTGGTGAGCGACACGCCGCGCACGACCCGGGCGCATTACCGCGTGCCCGATGTGGAAGCCGTCTATCGGCTCATTGCGCAAGTCGGCGCGCTGGCGTCACGAACGCCGGCACGTGCAGCTGCCGGTTGACGCTGACCGAAGACCCTACAAGCGGCGTAAGAGCTCGTACAGCGCCGGCCGAGGGCGCTCGTAGCCGCGCGTGCCGCCCTCGTCGCGCATCTGCCGCTCCGACCGCGCCTGCTCGACCACCTCGCCGGGCGACAGACCGAAAGCCTCGCGGAACAGCCGGTTGAAGTGACTCTGGCTGCTGAATCCCCAGCGCAGCGCGATATCGCCGATGCGCTTGGGCCGGTTGTCGTCCCGGCTCAGCTCCTGCCAGCAACGATTGAGGCGCGCATCGCGGATATACGCCGCCACGCCGCCGAACGGCTGGAACAACCGGTACAACTGCGCGCGCGAGCAGCCGAAGCGCTTGCAAAGCAGCTCCGGCGTCAACGGCTCGGGCAGATGCTGCGCGATATAGGCGCGTATCGCTTCCCGCGAAACCTGTTCCGGCATCGCACCCACGGACTCGGCGGGCATCGCCGTGAACGCGCCGACGATGGAACTCAGCAGCAGATGGTTGATGTGCTCGCATTCCCCGGCGCGCGCGCGCGGCAACTGCTGCCAGATCGTGTACAAATGATTGGCGAGAACGCGTCCCAGCGCGGTCTCGCCGCGCAACACGCTGCCGTAGGACAGGCGTTCCGGATTGATGTAAGGGTAGATCTGCTCGCGCGGGATGACGACCGACAGCGCGTTGGATGCCTGCGCGCGCGTCTCCAGTTCGCGGCCCAGGTCCAGCAGGCTGATGTCGCCCGGACGCACCCTGATCTCGCGATAACCGTTGTGTCCGATGTAGCCGCCTTCCAGATAGAGCTGCACCAGCAGGTGCTCCCCCTTGTCTGTCGCGCCGTGCCGGCGGTCGCGCTGAAAACGCAAGGGCGAGAAGGCGCTCATCGCCATCACGATGTGCCGCAGATCGTAGCTCTCCACCCGGGCATGGAACTGTTCGGGCGGCTGGTCGGTAATGGACTCGAACAGCGGCAGCACGGTTTCGCGCCACACGTCGAAGCGGTCGGGTGCCGGCAGGAGCTCGAAGTCGAACAGCGCGTGCGACAGTGCCCGATCGTCCGACCATAGCTGTGTGCGTTCACGAGGGCGCGATTGTTCGGGAGAGGTCGGCATGGGATTCGCGAACCGTTGCTCGCGCTTAGCATAGCTCACACGCCGGTTACGTGACTAGGCAAGGAAGTGTGCACTCTGGCACACGAACGATGCGGGAGATCGAACGCGCCCCGTGCCCGCGCGGCGGACGGGGCGCATGCCGTTCAGAAGCGCATCGCAAGGCCGACGCTCAGGATGCGCCGGTCGTAGCGATAGGCGTCGAGGTTCGAGCGGTTGTCGATATAGGTGTACTGACCGCGCAGACGCAGCCCCTTGGTCGTCCACTCACCGATATCCCAATCCACCCCGATGCTGGCGATGTGCTGATCGTCGTGGCGGGTGTGCGGGAAGATCGCCTGACGGTCGTCGTAATGGATGTCGCTGTAGCGATAGCTGCCCGTCAGCACCACCTTCTGGTGCACGCTCGCGACGGCGTAGAGCACCGGTCCGTGCAGCGTGCGCGAATAGATCCCTTCGTTGGCGCGTTCGCGCTGCACGAGATACTCCGCCCCGACCTCGACCCGCGGCGACAACAGCTTGCTGAAACCGAAGCTCGCCAGTCCGCCTTTGGCGTCGCGGTCGTCGTTGCTCGGAACGTTCTGGTCGAAGTAACCCACCGAGCCGGTGATGCGCCAGCCGTCGTCCAGCGCCTGCGTGGCGCGCGCGGTCACGCCGTAAGCCGCCGTATCGGTGTCGTCCTGCTGCCGGTACAGACGGAAGTTCGGCTGGATGCTGGCGCTGAATCCGTCCTTGCGATAGAGCAAAGCCAGCGCCGCGGCCAGGCTGTCGTTATTGAAATCCGAATGACCGAAGTAGCTGGTCATCGAGACCGCGCCTTGCGCAAGCAGCGCCCAGCGATCGTTGAGCGGGTGCAGGTACTGCGCCGTTACGCCCGCGTTCCAGCCAGCGTCCTCGATCGGTTGCGAGTCCTTCGTGAGGGTCAGATCGACCGGCACGCCGCCGATCACCGCCGCGATGGTGGAGGCGGACGGACCGCCGTTCAGATTGGTGTCGTGCACCAGCCCGCCGTAGACCTCGACCTGCCAGTACTTGCCGCGCCGGGCAACCGCGGCCGGTTCGCCGATCGGCGCAAGCGCTTGCACCAGGCGCTCCAGCAGTTCCGCAGCGTCAGCGCGCTGCGAAAGCTTCGCGGCCTGCGCGAATTCGCGGCGCGCTTCCTCCACGCGCCCCACGCGCAGATACAGCCCGCCCAGTTCGGCACGCGCACGTACGGAATCCGGCTGCAATTCGATGAGGCGGTGGTAGTAGGCAAGCGCGTCCTCGTAGCGCCCCAGCTCGCGCGAGCAGGTCGCCTGCATCAGCAGCACGTCGCCACGGTTCGACTGGCGGCCGTAAACGGTCTCGAGCAGCGCGCAGGCCATTTGCCACTGGCGGTCGCGCAACAGTTCGCGCGCCACGGCGCGAACGTTGACGGTGTCCTCCTTCGCCGCTTCCGCCTGCGCCCAGGCGCCGTGCGGAAGCGCCAGACCCAGCGAAACGGCAAGCCACAAGACGGCGCGCCGCGCAAAAACGCGGCCGGTGTTGCTTGACATGGAACTTCCTCCAGGATGCTCTCTGGTTTGTTATTGGATTCGGGCCGCGCCGAACTTGCCGGAAGCGTTGCCGACGCCGTTGACCGTCATATCCCAGTTTCCGCCGATTTCCTGGGCGTTCGTCCCCCAGAAGGCGCCTTGCAGATTCATCGTGGCGGCGTTGCCGGAGCCGGGATTGAAGGGATCGCCGCCGTACTGGCCCGTAAGCGTTGCTCTGAGGTCGGTGACGCCGGACCAGCTGCCCTCGCCGGTAAGCACCCCGTAGCTGAGGTCCACCACCGCTTCGAACCTGCTGTTGTTCAGATCGAACAAGGCCCAGAGCGATCCGGAGACGTCTTCGTTCGTCCCGGCGAAGGCGCCGGCGAGGCGGCCTTCGTAAATCGCGGAAATGTTGCCGGCAGGCGGCGGGGCCGGACTCAGCTGGCCCGCGGCGTAGGCCGGGAAGTCGGACCAGGCGCTTCCGCCGGCGCCCGGACCGGAGGCACCGCCTCCGGCGCTTTGCTCGACGGCATGTTCGATCTGCTGCTCGTTCTGCGCGCTGTTGGGGGAGTCGGTCCCGAAAATGGCCGCCAGCAGCGTGTTCTGGTCGGCAGACGGGAAATTGCTCTGGCCGATCAGGCCTTGCTCGGTCGCCGCTTCGATGTAGGCCTGGGCCCATTCGTCAAGGTTCTCGCTCGACAGTACGTCTCCATGAGGCATTAGGTGCAACGCCAGCTCGTGCATGGTGATGTTGCTCGTGGGGTTGAACGACTCATCGAGACCGCTCTGCGCGCCCTCGATTAAGCGCTGCATCCGGTTAGACACCTCCGTGAAATCGCTGCCGCTGAAATCCATGCCCATCATCGAGCCCGCCGTCTGGCCGACCATGTTCGGATTCGACGGCGGGCTCTGGTTCGACGTCGGGCTCGCCGACTGGTTCGGCGCCGACGAGTTCTCCGCCATGTTTCTTCTGAGTGCGTTGAGGAGCTGCGTCAGCTGGGAGCGGCTCATGTTTTCTTCCGGTCCCCCCGCTTCCGCGCGCGAGAGTTGCCCCACGATCTGGACTCCGTCCCCCGGGCTCGCAGCCGCGGCGGGCACCGCCACGCTCGCCGCATAGAGCGCGGCGGCACATACGGCCAGCCTGAATGCCTTGTTCATCTTGTTCTCCGTTCTCCCGTTTACTGCATGTTCCGCAAGAAGAGCCGCTGGAGCCGGGCGGCGCGACGGACCTCTCCCCTGTTCGTCACGGCGCGGCCGCGGCGGTCCGCTGCGCCCGGCATTTTGGGGGCGGATTATTGCTGCGATGCAGCGGGCGCGGTGGTTTTAACGTCTCCGCCGATCGTTCTGCCGTCTCAATCTTCCAGTAACGCTTCCGCGGGCAAAGGCGCACGCCTGACACAGGCGCGCCACTCCAGTGGCGAGAGCCCGAAACGACGCTTGAACGCCTTGCCGAAGGACGAGGCGTCGGCATAACCGCAACGCCATGCGATCGTGCCGACGTCCAAATCGGGCTCCGCATGGAGCAACTGCCGCGCGCGACGCATGCGCAGTTCGCGCAACCGGTCCGCCACGGTCATACCGTGCTCCGCGAAGACACGGTAGAGATGTGCTCGTGAGCAATGGAGCGCCGCGGCGATGTGCGCGGCGGATAGTCCACAGACATGCAGGTGCCGGTTCATGTACTCGCAGGCGCGGGCGTACAGGCCGGGCTCGCCGGGCGCTTGCTGCCCCTCTTGGAGACAGGCGCACAACACCGACTTCGCCAGCGCCAGCGTCGCGTCCAGCATCACGATGCGCTGCGGAACCGTCAGGCGCGGGGCATCGCGCGTCAGCCGGCGCAGTTGATGCAGCAGATAGACGGCGAGAGGAGACCGGTTCAAGGCCTGCGCAATCGCCTGGGGCGACGGAACACGACCGCCTGCCGCTTCGATCACGGTCGCGCGCGGCAGCGCGAAATGCAGTTGGCGGTTGCGGGTAAGTGTCAGCCTCGAGGGCCGCGCGCCGTCGAAGCAGAAGAACTCGCGCGGCCTCGCCTCGATGGGCGGGCCGCGCTCCGGCTCGTAGACCGCATGCCCGTCGATCATGTAGCCGATGCCGATTTCGTCGCCGGTATGCGTATGGAGGTGGGATCGCGTCCGCCTGCCGGACACCGCGGAGGAACTGTAGTGATGGATCGCGCCGCGTTCGCAAGTGAGCGTCACGATTCGTCCCTCGAAGGCCAGCGCCTCTTCGGGCGGCAGAGGATCGAGCTGAAAATAGTCGAAAACGCTGCGCGCCCAGAACGCGTAGCGTTCTGGGCGCGGGACGCCGTCGGTACTCAGGATAATCAAGGGATCGGCCGGCTGCGCGTGCATGGTGGTGAACGCCGTTCGACCCGCAGACAAACCGCGGCGAGCGCGCACGGCTTCCAGGCGCGCGAACAGGACGCGCCGTGCGGAAGAACGCTTCTTCGCGATGGGCGCGAGCCGGACGGTTCGGCAGTCTGCGCAGCCGACGGTAAGGAAACGACGATACGATCACGCGGCCCTTCGAGATAGCGGCCGGCGCGGAAGAGAGACAGGGTGGTCATGCGAGGCCCAAGTCTCGAACATGGGCGCTACCACCACCCATGTGACCGTTGTTTTATTTGTCCAAAGCATATACGCGAGCCGGCGCGCTTAAGAGTGATTTTCGTCGCATCGGCGCGCAACTCGGAAAGCGCGGGGGCGAGCATGGCGCGGGCAGACGGCGGTCGCGTGCCTGGGGAATCACGGGCCGGGGCCGGTTTCTTGAATGCCCGGCGTGAAGGTTGGTGGGCCCACCTGGACTCGAACCAGGGACCAAGGGATTATGAGTCCCCTGCTCTAACCGACTGAGCTATAGGCCCGTAATCCGGAAGGTTGGCGCAACCGCTTGGCGATCGGCCGTTTCCGATGCGATCGCACGCAGCACGAACGACACTCCTCCTCCGGGAGTCGCATTCTAGCGTGCCCGCCGGCCTGACAAAAGAAAACGCCCCGTGCGGGGCGTTTTCCGTTACGGGTCGCGCGCAGACGCTCAGTTGTTGTCCAAAAAGGACTTCAGCCGCTCGGAACGCGAAGGATGACGCAGCTTGCGCAACGCTTTCGCCTCGATCTGGCGGATGCGTTCGCGGGTGACGTCGAACTGCTTGCCGACCTCTTCCAGCGTGTGGTCGGTGTTCATCTCGATGCCGAAACGCATGCGCAGCACCTTGGCTTCGCGCGGCGTGAGCGAGTCCAGCACTTCCTTCGTCACTTCGCGCAGCGAGGCGTACATCGCGGCGTCGACCGGCGCCACCGTCTGGGTGTCTTCGATGAAATCGCCGAGGTGGGAATCGTCGTCGTCGCCGATCGGCGTCTCCATGGAGATCGGCTCCTTGGCGATCTTCATGATCTTGCGGATCTTCTCCTCGGGCATGTCCATCTTCTCGGCCAGCGTCGCCGGATCGGGCTCCTGCCCCGTCTCCTGCAGGATCTGGCGCGAGATGCGGTTCATCTTGTTGATCGTCTCGATCATGTGCACCGGGATGCGGATGGTGCGCGCCTGATCGGCGATCGAACGGGTGATGGCCTGCCGGATCCACCAAGTGGCGTACGTCGAGAACTTGTAGCCGCGGCGGTATTCGAACTTGTCCACCGCCTTCATGAGGCCGATGTTGCCTTCCTGGATGAGGTCAAGGAACTGCAGGCCGCGGTTGGTGTACTTCTTCGCGATCGAAATCACCAGGCGCAGGTTGGCCTCGGTCATCTCGCGTTTGGCGCGGCGTGCCTTGGCCTCGCCCGTCGACATCTGCTTGTTGATCTCCTTGAGCTCCTTCAGCGGGATGCCGATCTTCTGTTCGATCGCGCGCAGCTTCTCCTGCTGCTCCAGGATGTTCGGCTCCACGCGCGCGAGCGTTTCGGAGTACGGGTGCCCGGCGGCGATCTCATCCTTGAGCCATTTGGGGCTGGTCTCGTTGTTGGGGAAGATCTTGATGAAGTGCTGACGCGGCATGCCCCCACGCACGACGGCGAGATGCTGGATCTCGCGCTCGTGCGCACGCACTTCTTCCACCATGCTGCGCACGCTGTCGCACAGGCGTTCGATGATGCGCGCGGTGAAGCGGATCTGCAGCAGCTCCTGGCCGATCTGGTCGCGCAGCTTGATGTACTCCTTCGACTTGTGGCCGTGCTTCGCCAGCGCGGCTTTCATCTTGTCGTTGAGTTTGTGGATGCGCTGGAAGATCTCCAGCGCATCCTCCTTGAGCTGCTGCAGGTTGGCGTTCATGGCCGCCGCGGCGGAGCCTTCGTCTTCTTCCTCGTCCTCTTCGTCGGCCGCCTCATCGTCGGCGTCGGCCGCGCTCGCCGCGGCCGGCGGCACTTCTTCCTCTTCGGCGTTCGGATCGACCAGGCCGTCGACCAGTTCGTCGATGCGCATCTCCTCGCGCTTGACCTTGTCGGCCAGGGCGAGGATCTCGTCGATGGTGGTCGGGCAGGCGGAAATGGCCTGGATCATGTGACGCAGGCCGTCTTCGATGCGCTTGGCGATCTCGATCTCGCCTTCGCGCGTCAGCAGTTCCACCGAACCCATTTCGCGCATGTACATGCGCACCGGGTCGGTGGTGCGGCCGAATTCGGGATCGACGGTGGCCAGCGCCGCTTCGGCCTCTTCCTCCGCGTCGTCGTCGGGCGAGGCCGCGGGCTGGGCGTCCGACATGAGCAGAGTCTCGGTGTCCGGCGCTTCGTCGTACACCTGGATGCCCATGTCGTTGAAGGTGGAGATCATCGATTCGATCTGCTCGGCGTCGACGACATCGGGCAGGTGGTCGTTGATCTCGGCGTAGGTCAGGTAGCCGCGCTCCTTGCCCAACTTGATGAGGTTCTTCAGTCGGGTACGACGCGCCTCGGCGTCTTCGGGCTTCTGCTCGGCGCGCGCGATCAGCGCACGCTCGGCTTCACGGGCTTTGGCCTTGTTGACTTTCAATGCCTTGACCGGCGTTTGTTCCGGCGCCGCTACCGGCGTCTCGACCGGTGCGGTTTGTTCTTGTACGACTTCGTTCTTTACTGCCACAGCTTGAGTCTTCGTGATCTTTTCCTCGGCGCGCGCGGGAGCGGCCGGTTTGTTCGGGGCGACCACCCGCTTCGCCGGCGCCGCCTTCTTGGGCGCAGCGGCCTTGGTCTTGGCAGGCGCGGCCTTCTTCGCCGCCGGCTTGGCGGCGGACTTGACGGTGGCTTTGGCGGTCGGCTTCTTGGCAGGCGCCTTCGCCGCCGCTTTGGCGGCCGAGGCCGGCTTGGCGGTCTTGGTCTTGGTGGTGGTCTTGGCTACCGCTTTCGTCTTGGCGGCCTTCTTCGGTGCGGCACTGACCGCCTTGGCCGATGCAGCCCGGCCCGACGCGGCTTTGGACTTCGCCGTCGGACGCGCTTTGGCTGCCGGCGTCGCCTTGCTCTTAGCGTTCGGTTTTGCCTTGCTCTTCTCTTTAGCCATGGATGGTCCCCGAAATCAGGCGCTTAAACGAAAGAGGCGCAAAAAATCCTGGAATGATAGCACTAGATAGGGTCGCCGGCCGGCGACACAAGCCCGGGCGCCCCCTCGCGAATGCGGCTCAGCTCGACGAATTCACGCTTCTCTTCTTCGCTCGCCACGCCCGCCTCGATCCGGGCGCTCAATTCGAGCGCACGGGCGCGCTGCCGGCGGGCGCGCAGTTTCGCCAAGGTGTGCTGGAAGACGACGTGGATGTCTTCGGTGCTGGAAGCCAGACGCAGGTTTTCGCTCCGTACCGCCGCGAGCAGGGCGGCATGTTCGGTATCACGGAAGTATTCGATCAAGGCGGCCGGCGATTCGGCCTTGCCCTGACTGACCGCGTCGACCAGCGCGGCGATGGCGCGTCCTTCGGCCGACTGCAGATCAATCCATTCGATGACGACCTGCGGGGCAAGTTCCGGACACGCCTCGATACAGCGCAACAATTCACGCTCCAGCCGCAAATCGACGGCGACCCGCGGCGGTTGCGGCGACATGGCACGCGGCGCCGCCGTCGAGCTCGGCAGCCGGATGTCGGTCAGGCGTCCCACTTCGCCCGGCGTCATGCCGACCTCCGCGGCAAGCGCCTTGATGAGCTGCAATTGCAGCGCCGGCGCGGCAACGCGCTTGAGTAAGGGCTTAGCTTCGGCGATCAGGCGCGACCGGCCTTCCAGCGTGCGCAGATCGCCCTGCGCCTTGAGCTGCGCCAGGAGGAAAACCGACAGCGGCTGCGCCTGCGCCGCCGCCTTGAGGAAGGCTTCCGCGCCGTAGGTCCGGACGTAAGTATCCGGATCGTGCTCGGGCGGCAGGAACAGGAACTTCACCGCCTTGCGGTCGGAGAGGGTTTCCAGGCTGACTTCCAGGGCATGCCACGCGGCGCGCCGTCCCGCGGCGTCGCCGTCGAAACAGAACACGATCTCGTCGGTCAGCCTGAAGAGCTTCTGCACATGCGTCGGGGTGGTGGCGGTGCCCAGCGTCGCCACGGCGTTCTCCACCCCGTGCTGCGCAAGGGCGACCACATCCATGTAGCCTTCGACCACGACGACGCGTCCGTTCTTGCGGATGGCCAGACGCGCCTGCGTCAGCCCGTACAGTTCGCGCCCCTTCTCGAACAGCGGCGTCTCGGGCGAGTTCATGTACTTCGGCTCGCCCTGGTCGATCACCCGTCCGCCGAAACCGATGACCGCGCCGCGCTGGTCGAGAATGGGGAACATGATGCGGTCGCGGAAACGGTCGTAGCGCTTGCCGTTGTCGCCGGCCACGACGAGCCCGCATTCGACCAGCGCGCGGCTCTCGTAGTCGTCGAACACCGAGGCGAGGTTCTGCCAGCCGGCCGGGGCATAGCCGATGCCGTAACGCGCGGCGATCTGACCGGTGAGACCGCGGCCCTTGAGATACTCGATCGCGCGCGGCGCCTGCTTGAGCTGCTCGCGGTAATAGCGCGCGGCGCGTTCCATGTAGGCGGCCAGATCGGGACTTTCAGCCTTGTTCGCGCGCGCCGGCCGTTCGTAAGCGGGCAGTTTCATGCCCACGCTCTCGGCGAGTTCGCGCACCGCGTCCACATAGCCCAGCCCGGCGTATTCCATCAGGAAGCCGATGGCGTTGCCGTGCGCGCCGCAACCGAAGCAGTGATAGAACTGCTTGGTGGGACTGACCGTGAACGAGGGGGTTTTTTCGCTGTGGAACGGGCAGCAGGCCACCCAGTTGGCGCCGCTTTTCTTGAGCGGCACGCGACTGTTGATGACATCGACGATGTCGACGCGGTTGAGCAGATCCTGCTTGAACGATTCAGGAATCACGTCCGCCTAGCACCACCCAGAGCCTCCAATGACGCGCCTCGTAAAAAGCGCGTCCGAAATCCGTTCTGCCCTCGCCGGGTCGGCCGGACGCACGGCCTTCGTGCCTCCGACCGCGCCCCTTGCAGGCGGCGTTGCGCCCGGGCAGGCGGTTCAGCCGGCAAGCTTCGCCTTCACCAGGCCGGAAACCTTCGCCATGTCGGCGCGGCCCGCCAGCTTGGCTTTGACCGCGTTCATCACCTTGCCCATGTCGGCCATGCCCTTCGCGCCGGTGGCGGCGATGGCGGCTTCGATTTCCGCCGCGATTTCCGCTTCGTCGGCCTGCTTCGGCAGGTAGGCGCTCAGCACCTCGATCTCGAAGCGTTCCTGCGAGGCGAGATCCTCTCGGCCCGCCGCCTCGTACTGCGCAATCGAGTCGCGCCGCTGCTTGACCATTTTATCGATCACCGACAGCACCTCGGCGTCGCCAAGCTCCGCGCGCTCGTCGACTTCGCGCTGCTTGACGGCCGCCAGCAACAGCCGCAACGCGCCAAGGCGCTGCGCGTCCTTGGCTTTCATCGCCTCTTTCACGTCTTCGGTGATACGGGCTTTGATCGACATACCGGGCCCCAATAGCAAACCCCACCACCCAAACGGCTTGGGTGGTGGGGCATGGGAATAGGAGACAGCGTAGAGCTGTTAGTACAGCCTAGGCGGCAGTTGCTGGCTGCGCAAGCGCTTGAAATGCCGCTTCACCGCGGCGGCGTGTTTGCGTTTGCGCTCCGCGGTCGGCTTCTCGTAGAACTCGCGCGCGCGAAGCTCGGTGAGAATGCCCGTTTTTTCGACGGTGCGCTTGAAGCGGCGCAGCGCCACTTCAAACGGTTCGTTTTCTTTGACGCGAACAGTCGGCATTAAAAACTGGCTCCGGATGTATTCGGAAAACGCGGGATTCTAACAGACGGGCCACCGCTTTCACAAGGCAGCCGCTCCCTTTTACGGACCGGGCGCTGTGGCCAACCCATATGCCGGCGCGGCATAACCAAATTACTTATTCATATTTATCATCAAGCGGACGGCTTAATAGAATCTTAGGAAATATAACTCTGCCTATAAACGATTCTCATGAGCCGTCTCACCATTCACAGCGTCGAAACCGCGCCGGCCGAAGCCAAGGAACGCCTGGCCACGGCGCAAAAAGCCAACGGATTCCTGCCCAACCTCCTGGGAGTGCTCGCCAATGCGCCCACGGCGCTCGAAGCCTATCAGGTCGTCGGCGCCATCAATGCGCGCACCGGCCTGAGCGCCGCCGAGCGCGAGGTCGTCCAGATTACCGCCGCGGCCCGCAACGGCTGCGGCTTCTGCGTCGCCGGCCACACCAAGATCGCGCGCAAGCTCGACATGCCCGCCGAGATCGTCGAGGCGCTGCGCAAGACCGCCGCGCTGAGCGATCCCAAGCTCAACGCCCTGGCCGCATTCACGCTCGCCGTGATGGAAAAGAAAGGCCAGGTTTCGGACGAGGAGCTGCGCGCCTTCTTCGATGCCGGTTACACCCAGGCCAACGCGCTCGAGGTCGTCCTCGGCGTGAGCCTCGCCACGCTGTGCAATTACGCGAACAACCTCGCCCAGACGCCGATCAATCCCGAGCTGCAGCCCTTCGCTTGAGCGAAGGCGCGAGGAGCATGCCATGAGCGAGTCCCGCCATCCCCGTTTCGACGAGATCCAGGCACTGGTCAAGAGCGAGCTTGCGCCGCTTGCCGGTGCGATCGACCAGGAAGGCCTCTACCCGGAAGCTTTCCTGCGCAAGCTGGGCGCGCTGGGCGGCTTCGCCTCGGCCGTCGCCCCCGAGCACGGCGGCCTCGGCCTCGATCTCAGCGAACAGATCCGCGTGACGGCCGCCGTGGGCAGCGAGTGCGGGGCGACCGCCTTCCTGACCTGGTGTCAGTCGACCTGCGCCTGGTACCTGCTGCACGCGCCCAATGCCGCGGTGCGCGAGCGCTATCTCGCTGCCGTGGCGCGTGGCGAGCTGCTCGCCGGCACCGGCATGTCGAACCCGGTGAAGCATCTGGCGGGCATCGAGCGGATCCTGCTCACGGCGCGGCGCGAAGGCGACGACTACATCGTCAACGGTGCGCTGCCCTGGGTATCGAACGCCGGCGAAGGTCATCTCGCCGTCGTCGCCGCCTCGGTGGAAGGCGAAGGCTATGTGATGTTCGCCGTGCGGGGCGGCGCCGAGGGGCTCGCGCTGCACCGCTGCCCCGAGTTCTCGGGCATGGAAGGCACGCAGACGCTGAATCTGCGCTTCCACGATGTGCGCGTGAAGCCGGAGGACGTGCTCGCGCATCCGCACCAGTTCCCCGCGTTCCTCCGGCGCATCAAGCCGGGCTTCGTGCTGGGCCAGTGCGGCATCGGCTTCGGCGTCATCGAGGGCAGCCTGAAAACCATCCGCGAAAGCAACGCCACCCACGCGCACGTCAACGTCTACCTGGACGATCAGGGCGCCGAACTCTCGGCCGAAGCCGAGGCCCTGCGCAACGAAGTGCTCGAGCTCGCCGTGCAGGCGCAGGAAGGCAGCGCGGACATCCTGGCCGTGCTGAAAGCGCGCGCACGGGCCTCCGAGCTCACGCTGCGGGCCGCGAACTCCGCCGTGCTGCATGCCGGCGCGCGCGGCTACCTCATGCGCCATCCGGCGCAACGCCGTCTGCGCGAAGCGGTCTTCGTCGCCATCGTCACGCCGGCGCTCAAACATCTGCGCAAAGAGATCGGCGATCTGGAACGCCAGCGTGCGGAGGCGGCGTAATGGCGCAATGGATGTGCGCGCCCTGCGGCTTCATCTACGACGAGGCGGCCGGTCTGCCCGAGGAGGGCATTGCGCCCGGCACGCCTTTCGAAGCGATTCCCGACACTTGGAAATGCCCGGACTGCGGCGTGACCAAGGCCGATTTCGTCCGCATACCGGATTAGCGCGATGACGACTCCGAGCTCCATCGTGCTCGAGGCCGAAGGCATCGAGCTGAGCTA
>Ga0207866_1001259_pt1 | contig 25945 bp, 20 predicted proteins | sample HigsolmetaAR203D_FD_184835 | JGI IMG/M metagenome (GOLD analysis project Ga0207866, IMG submission 184835) | Ionic liquid and high solid enriched microbial communities from the Joint BioEnergy Institute, USA - AR20-3-D (SPAdes) (version 2) ...
TAAAATGCCCTGTCTGCAATGTCCGTCGGCGCCTCGGGGTGAACGGCTTCTTAATTCCTTGGCATAGGGTCTGAGATCCAGTGAGCTAAAGAAGATTGGCAATCGCTCTTTTGACTGCATTTTTAGCAATTCCTCGAAGGAAAACAAGCTTTCTTGGAGAATATACATCGTGACTTCACTCCTTAAGTTTTCTTGTTTGGTCACTTGAAAACTTCTCCAAGTTGGGGTGAAGTCCCTTTTTTATGTCCGAAAATCCTTACAAATCAAGGCCTTGGATTATTGCAAAACGCTCATCATAGTATACCATCTCGGCGTATTATTCGACAATCTGCGCGATAATTGCTTGATACATTCGTGACGTCAGATTTGATTGAGATGAAACCATTGCTTTGCTACAATTAAAATTACATGGCATTTAGCCTTTTAGGTGAAGTCTACCACATTTGTAAGTGATATCAAGTCCGTCTCAACAATAACACGCAACATTATATTATTATTTCAATTTTTTTGTTAGGAGTCTTCCGGATGAAAAACATGACAAGTAAAAAAACTCAACTCACAAATAACAATTTCTCAATTCTCCACTGGTCTTTGATTTTGGGCGTATCGATTTTTTTTATATTCTTCCCGTACAGCCGCGGTTTGTTTAATAGCTTTTCCTACGAGTTTGAGCCTGCAATTTTTGAATCTATGCTTTTTGTGTTCGCCTTGTTCTTTTTGATGATCGCGCGTCTGTATTTCGTTTGGAAGGTTGATCAAATTTCTGCCATCTATTCCGTCGGAATCCTGCTGATTCCGCTCATCTATTGGATTTCAACCTTCCAAGCCTCGTCCTATCATAATGCTGTTTTAATGGTTCTTGTGACGTCCCTGCTTGCATGTCTTTTCATCATGGGCTTGTACTTGGGGACGACTCCTCGCTCCCTGGATGTCCTGCAAACCATACTCTTGTTGTCCGGATATGCGGTCATTCTCTATGGCATCGGCGTTGTACTCGGGCTGGCGTATACGAAAGATGCAATCTGGTTTACCAGTGGAACTTACCGGCTTACATCCGTGTTCCAGTACTCCAACACGTACGCTGGCTTTCTGCTTGCTTTTCTTATGGGGGCTATGTTCACAACCGTTAATGCCAAGCGGACCTGGATTGCACTGATGGATGCCGCAATGCTCACGCCAATCTGGATGTCTTTGATGCTCACGTATTCCCGCGGGGCGTTGATCTTCATTCCGCTCCTGGTTCTGGTCATTCTTTTCTTCTTGCGTTTGGATCGCCAGATTGCGTTTGTGATCACATTTATCGGCTCGGCGCTCGTGACCGTCTTCACCTTGAGTCCGATTACCGAGCGATATATTCAAATTGCTCAAATTGTGATGCCTAAGAGAGACGGCGAGCCGGCGAATTTATTGTCGATCCAAAATTCGCTGGTTTGGCAGACCGCGCTGATTCTGCTGATTGGATCGCTTGTCACGACACTTCTTGTCTGGGGAATTCGCACCCGGTACTCGTGGCTGGAGAAAAAATTATCCGCGCTGTCCGGCCGAAAATTCGCCTCCTTTATTGTACCGGTCGGCTTGGGTGGAGCGGGCATTCTTGGACTGCTATTGCTGCTGGGAACCGGGATTGCGAGTTCCATCCTGCCCTCAAGCATCGCCGAAAGACTTCAAAATATTAACTTTCAACAGCATAGTGTACTTGAACGGAAGACGTTCTATGTCGATGCGCTGAAACTGACATCCGACTATCCGCTTTTTGGCTCCGGCGGAGGCGGTTGGAGTGCGCTGTACGAGAAATACCAGAACAACCCGTATGTCAGCCGGCAGACGCATAGCTTCTTCGCACAGACGCTTGTCGAGATCGGTTGGGTAGGCTTTGCGATACTGCTGCTCATTCTATGCGTCATCTTCTTTCAATATTTGAAACAATATTGGCGGGAAAGACAGCAGCAGCCGAGCCATTTCATTTTCTTTATCTTGGCTTTCACACTGCTTGCCCACAGCCTAATTGACTTTGACATGAGTTACGTATATATAGCAGGCCTGGTCTTCTTCTCTTTGGGCGTTCTTGTGGCAGTGTACGATAAAAAGATCTCCTTGACATTACTCAAATCGAAGGTTGCTTCCCGCTGGCGCTTTTTGTATCATGGAGCCTTGGCTGTAGTAACTCTTGTCTTGATCGTGCAAGCCTACCAAGAGTATGTTGGGAGTCAATATTTTAAAAGCGCAATAAATAAGGCAATAAATGAAAAGCCGCCGCTGGACGAGTTGCTTGTAACACTTGATCAGGCCATTTCATATTCGCCCAAGCACCCGGCTTATCTTGTCACCAAGATTGACTGGCTGGGGCAAGCCTACCACCAGACCGGTGATCGTTCTTATGCATTGCAGGCAAAGGAATTAATTGAGCAGATCAAATCAACCGAGCCTTATGATCGCCAAATTATTTTGTCGGAGTACCGAAACCATAAGGACTTGGGAGAGTATAATGAATCGATAGAAGCTCTGGAAGAAGGCATTTCTAAATTCCAGTGGGATATTAAATTTTATGAAGCCGCGATCATGGAATATGCGGTTAATGGAAACAGTGCGAAGGACACTGATCCTGCCAAAGCACAGACCTATTGGAATCGGGGTTTGGAACTCTACGAGGAGGTCCTGCACCGTAAGCAGTTGTTGGCGTTGTTGCCCGAAGAGCAGCTTCAGGGACGTGACTTCGACGTTACGCCTTTCATTAGACAAGCAGTGGGGCAAATATTATTTGGGCAAGATCGTTATGAAGATGCTGTTTCTATGTTAAAACCAATGGTTGAAAATGATTTGAGTGATATATACAATAGGATTGGCGTTCGTTACTATCTGGCAGCTCTGCATATGTTGGGGCAATCGGATGCCGAATTACTGAATCGCTTGGTGGAAGCCGATCCGAAAGAGAAAATGTATCTGGATTCGCTCTTACAGTAACTTCCGATCATTGGGGAATCTGGGTTCGAATCTATGAATAATAATCTGTTCCAATTCACTTCCATTTCGACAAATTGTGCACTATAATAGTGTTGTTCTTCGTAAATGTAATTGTCTCGAAAGGAGGTGAAAATGAATGAAAGCATTGATCCAACGCAAAACTGCTGCACTCGTAGCGTTCTTCATGATCGCATCGATGCTGTTCCCGATTGCGGCTTTTGCTGCGAAAGGTTTTATCAACCTGACGCACAATGCCATCACCGGAAAAGTAACGGGCACCGTGTATACCGATACGTATCACGGTGAAGGTGTATCGCCGGTAATTGCTGTTTACGATAAGGACGGCAATCGCTTGGATACGAGCGTATCTGTCACGTATCTCTACTTCGATCCGAACAACAATCATTATTACTACAGCATCGAAGTAGATGCGTCGACATACGGCGCTACATACTTCCCGCTGAATATCCGGTACTATTACGAAGGTGCAGCATCCAGCGTATATGAGGGCGCTTATGTTTATGCAGGCGTAGTAGTTCCTCCGATCTTCGGCGGCATTGGCGGTGGTGACACGAACCCGGCTGACGGTGTAGTGAAAGCCAATCCGGACGGCACGGTTGACGCCAACGCGCTGAAGAAGGCACTGGAGAGCGGTTCTGCGATTGTCGAGATCACTGGCGAAGTTGCGAAGCTTCCGGCTTCCGCTCTGACGGTAGGCGGTGTCGTAACGGTTGTTTCGCCGCTCGGCTCGTATGAACTGCCTCTGGACGAGCTCGACCTGGAAGCGCTGGCTGAAGAGCTGGGCGTTTCGATCGATGATCTCTGGATCGTCGTGACGATTGCCGAACTGGAAGGCGCAGCCAAGGCAGCAGCCGAAGCAGCCATCGAGTCGGCAGGCGGTGAGGCTGTATCCGCGATCGTCGATTTCAAGCTTGAAGCCGTAGCTGGCGACAAGTCGGTTGAGATCAACAAGTTCAGCAAGTTTGTGAAGCGTACCCTGAACCTGACGGACGAAGGCGACAACCTCGTCGCTGTGCGGATCAAGGGTGACACGGTGAACCCGATCCCGACGAAGGTTGGCGAGGAGGATGCTGCATTCTTCAGCAACTCCAACTCGGTCTACGCCATCATCGATGTGGCTCCGAAGTCCTTCTCGGACCTGCGGAACCACTGGGGTGTCAAGGACATTCACACGCTGGCGAACAAGCTGATCGTCAACGGCACCGGCGCTGGCAAGTTCGAGCCGAAGCGTGATGTCACGCGTGCGGAATTCGCCGCGATGATCGTCCGCGCACTCGGACTCCAGGCTTCCGAAGCCGCGAACTTCTCCGATGTCGCTTCGTCCGCATGGTATGCCGACGCTGTAGCAGCCGCTGCAGAATACGGCATCGTCAAGGGCGACGGCACCGGCAAGTTCCGCCCGACGGACAAGATTTCGCGTCAAGAGATGGCTGCCATGGTCATCCGCGCCCAAGAGCTGGCAGGCGTTGAAATCGATCTGTCGAACGCGGAAGTTGCAGCTGTGCTGGCTGGCTTCAAGGACGCAGGTCAGATCGGCAGCTGGGCAAGAGCGGAACTCGCAGCAGCGATCGAATCCGGTGTTGTAGCAGGCACGACCGCCAACACGGTATCGCCGACCGCATCGGCTACCCGTGCGGAAGCTGCTGTGATGATCATCCGTCTCCTGAACAACGCCGACTTCATCTGATCGGTGGACCAAAAAAAGAGACCCTTCGGGGTCTCTTTTTTGCTGCCTTTCATTCGGAATCACCGTACCCGTTCGGGTTCTGCCGCTGCCAGCGCCAGGCGTCGGCGCACATCTCGTCGATGCCCCTTGTGGCGGCCCAGCCCAGTCCCTCGCGCGCGGCGGACGGATCGGCGTAGCAGACCGCGACGTCGCCCGGCCGACGGCCCACGATGGTGTACGGGATCGACCGGCCGCTGACCCGCTCGAACGCGGCCACCATTTCCAGCACGCTGTACCCCCGCCCCGTGCCGAGGTTGTAGACGTGGTATCCGGGATTGGTGAGAATTTTGTCCAGCGCCTTCAGATGGCCATCCGCCAGGTCGACGACGTGGATGTAATCCCGGACCCCCGTCCCGTCCGCCGTCGGGTAGTCACCCCCGAACACGTTCAGCCGTTCCCGCCGGCCGACGGCGACCTGGGAGATGTAGGGCATCAGATTATTCGGAATGCCCTCCGGGTCCTCTCCGATCCGCCCGCTTGGATGCGCCCCGACCGGGTTGAAGTAGCGGAGCACCGCGATCCCCCACTCCGGATCGGCCGCATGCAGATCGCGCAGAATGAGCTCGCCCATCCACTTCGTCCGGCCGTACGGATTGATCGGTCCGAGCGGCGAATCCTCGGTGAGCGCGCGCGGCGAGTCGGATGCGGCATAGACGGTTGCGGACGAGCTGTAGACGATCTTTTTCACCCCGAACTGCCGCATCGTCTGACAGAGCTGGATGGTGCCCGTGATATTGTTCCAGTAATACTCGAGCGGTTTCTCGACCGACTCGCCGACCGCCTTCAGCGCGGCGAAGTGAATGACCGCCTCGACCTCATGCTCGCGGAACACTTGCTCCAGCGCGGGCTTGTCCAGCAAATCAACCTGATAAAACGACACCTTCCGCCCCGTGATCTCCTCGACCCGTCGAACCGCTTCAACATGGCTGTTCGTCAGATTGTCCACCACCGCGACATCATACCCCGCGTTCAGCAGTTCGACGCACGTATGGCTGCCGATGTAGCCGGCGCCGCCTGTTACGACAATCGTCATCCTCTCCACCCTTTTCCGTTGGGATCACACAACCAATCATGTCGGCTTCTTCCAATCTATCATAAAATGCAAAAGCCCGAACCGCAAGCGTTGACAGAACAAGCTTGCCGGCCCGGGCCATAACCAACCTGTCATTTCACCTCAAACGAACTCTTCAGCGACACGATGCGGTTGAACACCGGCTTGCCGGGTGCCGATAGCTTCGGGTCGACGTTGAAATACCCGTGCCGGAAGAATTGGAACTTCTGCTGCGGCTCTGCGTCCTTCATGTTCGGCTCGACGAACCCGTGCAGCACCTGGAGCGAGTTCGGGTTGATCCGCGAGAGCAGCGAACGGTCTTCCGCCGGCGCGGCGTCCCCGTTCTCTTCGCCGACGCCCGTCTCGGGCTCCTCGTCCACGGCGTTCTCATCCAGCAGCAGCGGCTCGAACAGCCGGAACTCCGCCGGCACCGCGTGCGTCGCCTCGACCCAGTGGATCGTCCCCTTCACCTTCCGCCCCGTGAACCCGGAGCCGCTCTTCGTCTCCGGATCGTAAGTGCAGCGCAGCTCGATCACATGGCCATTCTCGTCCTTCACGACTTCCTCGCACTTGATGAAGTACGCGTGCTTCAGCCGCACTTCGTTCCCCGGATACAGCCGATGATATTTCGCGGGCGGATTTTCCATGAAGTCGTCCTGCTCGATGTAGATCTCCCGGGAAAACGGAATCTGCCGCTCGCCCATCTCCGGATTTTCGGCGTTGTTTTCCGCGGGGAGCCATTCGACCTGACCTTCCGGGTAGTTCGTGATGACGACCTTGAGCGGCCGCATGACCGCCATCGTGCGCGGCGCCTTCAGCTTCAGATCCTCCCGGACAAAATGCTCCAGCATCCGCGGATCGACGACGCCGGCGCTCTTCGACACCCCGGTCTCACGGACGAACGCCCGGATCGCCTCCGGCGTATAGCCGCGCCGCCGGAGCCCGCTCAGCGTGTACACGCGCGGGTCGTCCCAGCCGTCCAGCACGCCGGCTTCCACAAGCTGCTTGATGTACCGCTTGCCGATGACCGCGCCCTGGATCTGCAGCTTCGCGAACTCGTACTGGCGCGGCTGCGATTCCATCTCGCACTCCCGGATGACCCAATCGTAGAAGGGCCGCTGATCTTCGAACTCGAGGGAGCAGAGCGAATGGGTAACCCCCTCGATCGCGTCCTCCAGCGGATGGGCGAACGTGTACATCGGATAAATGCACCACTTGTCCCCGGTGTTGTGGTGATGCGCATGCAGCACACGGTAAATGACCGGGTCGCGCATGTTGATGTTCGGCGACTTCATGTCCACCTTGGCGCGCAGCACCCGCTCGCCGTCCTTGAACTCGCCCCTCCGCATCCGCTCGAACAGGTCGAGGTTCTCCTCCACGCTGCGGTTCCGGTACGGGCTCTCGATGCCCGGCTCGGTCAGCGTCCCGCGCGTCGCCCGGATCTCTTCCTGCGTCTGGTCGTCGACATAGGCGAGCCCTTTCTTGATCAGGAGCACCGCACGGTTGTACATTTCCTCGAAATAGTCCGAAGCATAGCAGAGGGCGTCCCATTCAAACCCGAGCCACTCGATGTCCCGCTTGATCGCCTCGACGTATTCCACGTCTTCCTTCGTCGGGTTCGTGTCGTCGAAGCGCAGATGGGTGCGGCCACCATAGGCGTCGGCGATGTCGAAGTTGATGATGATCGCCCGGGCGTGGCCGATGTGCAGATAGCCGTTCGGCTCGGGCGGGAAACGGGTGACGACGGTTTTGACCCTGCCCTCCTTCAAATCCCGTTCCACAATGGTGCGGATGAAATTCGAAGACGTCGTGTTTTCCACTCAGACCAACCTTTCCGGCGCAAATAAAACGGCTGGCGCCGCCGCTCGGGCAAGCGCACAAACTCTTATCTTACATATGATACACAATTCTCCGCGGAAAAATAAGGGGGGTACGCGCTTCGGCTCACCAATCCCCGCCCTCGTGATGCTCGAAAAACACATTCCGTGCCAGGAACGCTTCCCGCTCCCGCACCGACTCCGGATCCCGCCCCGGGTACGTGCCGTAGGCGGCCATCAGCTTGACCAGGGCCGCCTCCGGCACGATGCGCGCGAGGCCCCGCACGCCCGCCTCGGCGATCTCGTGCGCCGAGCGGTAGCGCGCGCTGTCCGCCGCCTTGACCGGCGCGAGCCAGACGTCGATGCCGAGCGCGGCGCACCGCGCCGCGAACGCGGGCAGCGACGATTCGTACGCGCCGGCAGCCGCGCTGCACGCCGTCGCCGAATGGTACAGGCCGTGCAGCACCGCCGCGGGCCTGCGCGGCAGCCGTTCGAAGTCGTACAGGCCGTAATCGAGGCCGGGATACGGACGGATATAGACGATATCCGTCGTGAAGCCGAGCCGCTCCGGCGGCAGGCCGGGCTCGCGCGCCGCGCGCAGCGCCGCCACGGGCGGGTTCACCGCATGCTCGTGCGGCACGAACCGGCCGTCCAGCATATGCCCGAGCGGCGCGCCGTACGGCGGCGCGAACTGGTCGTCGAACGGGCGGGCCTCCGCCATCCGCGTGCCGAGCATGACCGGCATCTCGCCCCGGTCGTTCTCGAAAACCGCATAGACGCCGGGCAGCGCCGCGTCCACGATGAAATCGACCGCTGCAGCGAAGTTCCGCAGCCCGTTGCTGCGCGGATCTTCAAGCGGACGGTTCGCCGCCGTCAGCACGACCGGCAGCCGGACGTCCGCGAGCGCATAGCCGAGCATCGCCGCCGTGTACGGCAGCGTGTCCGAGCCGTGCGTGACGATCGCGCCCGCGAAGCGCTCCGGCTCCGTTTCCAGCCGCTCGCGCAGGCAGCGGACAAGCGCCAGCCAATGCGCCGGCGTCATGTTCTCGCTGAGCAGCGTCATCGGCTGCGCCGTCTCGAAGCGGATCTCCTCCGCCAACGCCCCCGCCGACTCCCGGTAACGCTCAAGCAGCGCATAGCCCGTGCCGCTGTCGACGTCGACGACCGCGCCGGTCTGCCGGCTGCCGATCGTGCCGCCGGTGAAGACGACCAGAATCTCCGTCACCTTGCCACACCCCCGAACGAAAAACACTACAGCAGCGCCTCGATGTCCCCGGCCAGCTGATCCGGCGTCACCTTCGGCTCGTACCGGCGCACCAGCCGCCCATCGCGGTCGACAAGAAACTTCGTGAAATTCCACGGAATCCGCTCATCGTCGCCGCCGGTCAGATGCTTGAACAGCGGATGCGCCCCTTCGCCGCGCACCTCCACCTTCGCGAACATCGGGAACGTCACGCCGTAATTCCGCGTGCAGAACGCGCGGATTTCCTCATGCGTGCCCGGCTCCTGCCCCCCGAACTGGTTGCAGGGAAACCCCAGCACTTCAAAGCCCCTGTCCCTGAACCGGTCGTACAGCTGCTGCAGCCCTTCATATTGCGGCGTCAACCCGCAGGCGCTGGCCGTATTCACGATGAGCAGCACCTTGCCCGCGTAATCGGAGAGTGAAACCTGCCTGCCGTCCAGCGTCTCCGCCTCGAATGCGTGCACCGTCATGCCGCGTCCCTCCTGCCTTTTTTTACCCACGAGTCTACCATCCGCGGCGCACAGGGTCAAACGGGCCTCGCACAAAAAAAAATCCGCCTATTGTGAATTTTTTCACGTTATTTGTGATTTTTATCACATACTTTGCGTGCCATCCATATTACACTGAAGACGTAAAGAACAAGATCAATCATCCGCAGCCGAACCGGCGCGGCAAGCAAGGGAGAGGATCAGCGATGCAGCGGTCCCGGCCATCCACCGATCGGCAATGAACGAACATCCCGAACCGGCAAGTCGATTCCAATCGGCGTTTTGCTTCCGGATCAATCTTCATAAGGAGTGAACGGTCATGATGAAATTCTGGCGAGAAAATGTTTATGCAGCGGGCGCGCTCCTTCTGCTTCGGTTGTACATCGGCTGGATGTGGCTCGAGGCCGGCTGGCACAAAATGACCGGCGGGTTCGACGCCGCCGGCTTCCTGACCCGGGCGGTCGAAAACCCCGTCGCCGACAAGGCGACCGGCGCGGCGGTCTACCCGACCTACACGGCGTTCATTGAGCACTTCGCGCTGCCGAACGTCAAGCTGATCAACTTCCTGATCCCGGTGGGCGAGTTCCTGATCGGCCTCGGCCTCATCCTCGGCGCACTGACGACGGCGGCCGCCTTCTTCGGCCTGATGCTCAACTTCCTGTTCCTCTTCGCGGGAACCGTAAGCACGAACCCGTGGATGGTGCTGCTGGGCGCGTTGATCTTCATCGGCGGCGCCAACGCCGGAGCGTTCGGCCTCGACCGTTGGCTGATGCCGATCCTGCGGGCCGGCTGGAAGAAAATCTTCCGCCGCAAGGACACCCTCGGCGGCGGCACGACGGATGCGGCGCCGAAAGCCGTCTGACGCGCAAGCTGCCCTTGGCATAATCCATCAACACACACACGAAGGAAGCGGTCCCCGTTCGGAGGACCGCTTCCTTCGTCACCGCCGATCCCCGGCAGCTCAATTGAAATGTTCCGGCCCAAGCGCCGCATTACAAACCGCCGGAATTGCTGTATAATGGGCGGCAAGGAGGGTGATAACCATGGCTTTCACACTGCAGATCGGCGAGCAGGCCCCCGATTTCCGCCTGCCCGCAACGGACGGCCGCACCTGGTCGCTGGATGACTTCAAGGACGCGCGCGTGCTGGTCATCTTTTTCACATGCAACCATTGCCCGTATGTCATCGGCTCGGACGAAGTGACCCGCGCGACCGCGCTCAAGTATGAGCCGCACGGCGTCCGCTTCGTCGGCATCAACTCGAACAGCGAGAACACGAAGCCGGAAGACTCCTTCGAGAACATGGTCAAGCGCATGGAAGAACACCGTTTCCCCTGGGTTTACCTGCGCGACGAAACGCAGGAAGTCGCGAAAGCGTACGGCGCGCTCCGGACGCCGCATTTCTACGTCTTCGACGAGAACCGCAAGCTGGTCTACACGGGCCGCGGCGTGGACAATCCGCGCGACACGTCGCAGATGACTGTGAACGACCTCGACAACGCGCTCGCGGACGTCATCGCCGGCCGGCCGGTCGCCGTGCCGCTGACGAACCCGATCGGCTGCAACGTGAAGTGGGACGGCAAGGACCCGCACTGGATGCCGGTCGAAGCCTGCGACCTCGTCTGATCCGCGTGCATGGAGGGATAGCCGACCGATGCGCACGACCGTCGGGGACGTGGTCGCCGCGCTGACCGCGCCTGCCGGACAGCTCGGACAGACGGTGGATGAGCTGCTCTTCGGCGAGCCGGAGACGACCGTGACGGGCATCGTGACGGCATTCATGCCGACGCAGCGGGTGCTGGAGGAAGCGCACGCGGCGGGCACCAATCTCGTCATCGCCCACGAAGGCCCGTTCTACAGCCATCACGCCGGTTTTGCGAAGACCATCGAAGATGACCCCGTCTATCAGGCGAAAAAAAACTTCATCCTCGAAGCGGGGCTGGCGATTTATCGGCTCCACGACCACATCCACCGATACCGTCCGGATGGCATTGCCGAAGGCCTGATCGAAGCGCTGGATTGGGCGCGCTTCACGGTCCGGCATCTGCCGGAGGCGGCGATCATCGAACGGGAAGGGACGACCGTCCGGGCAGTCGCGGAGGAAGTGAAGCGGCGCCTCGGCCTGTCCGTCGTCCGTGTCTCGGGAGATCTTGACGCCCCCTGCCGGCGGATCGGCCTGCTCGTCGGCTACCGCGGCGGCGGTGCGAACGCCATTCCGCTGTTCGAGCAGGAGCGGCTCGATCTTGTCATTTGCGGCGAAGGCCCGGAATGGGAGACGCCGGAATACGTCCGGGACGCCGCGCGGCAAGGCCGGGCGCGGGCGCTCATCGTGCTCGGCCACGCCGAGAGCGAGGCGGCGGGCATGCGCCTGCTCGCGAGGCGGCTTGCGGCCGCGTTCCCGCACATCCCCGTCCGCTGCGCGGACGAGGAACCGGTGTTCACCTGGATATAGAAACCATTGAAGCCTGCCGGCTGTCCGGACATTGTCCGTCGCCGATGCAGGCTTCGTCCTTTTTTGTACTGTATGAAAACATCCCCCGCAGCGCACGATAACCTTGTTTGTTGTGCACCATACCGGTCGACCGGATGCGGCACATGCCCGACAAGACCCGGAAATGGAGGATCCGGTGTGAGCCGAACCAAACGAAGCGCGCTGCTCGCGCTCAGTTCCATCCCGCTCATCATGACGCTGGGCAACTCGATGCTCATTCCCGTGCTGCCGGCCATCCGGCGCAAGCTGGAGCTGACGCTGCTTCAGACCAGCCTGATCATCACCGTCTTCTCGGTGATGGCGATCCTCTTCATCCCGCCCGCGGGCTGGCTGTCGGACCGGATCGGCCGGAAGCGCGTCATCCTCCCGTGCCTCGCCCTGGCCGGCATCGGCGGCGCCGTCTGCACCGCCGCCATCATCTGGCTCAAGCACCCGTACCCGTACCTGCTGGCCGGACGAATTCTGCAGGGCATCGGCGCCGCCGGAGCGGCGCCCATCGTCATGCCGCTCGTCGGCGACATGTTCAAGAGCAAGGAACAGGTGAGCGAAGGTCTCGGCCTGATCGAAACCTCGAATACCTTCGGCAAAGTGCTCAGCCCGATCATCGGCTCCGTCCTCGCGATGCTGGCCTGGTACGCGCCGTTTGCGGCCATTCCGGTCTTCGCGGCGGTCGCGGTGCTGCTGGTGGCCCTGCTGGTCCGCGCACCCGCGAAGAAGGACGAGCCGCAGCCGCTGCCGGCGTTTCTGCGCACGCTGCGGCGCATCTTCCGGCAGAAAGGGCGGTGGCTCTTCGCCGTCTTCGCCCTTGGCGGGCTCGGCATGTTCATCCTGTTCGCCAGCCTCGTCCACCTGTCGGATGCCCTCGAGGACCGGCTCGGACTGGACTGCGTGTGGAAAGGCGCCGTGCTCGCCCTCCCGCTCGCCGTGCTCTGCACGGCCTCCTACGTCACGGGCAAGCTGATCGGCGAGCGGAAACGCCGCATGAAGGTGATCGCCACGGCCGGCTTTGCGCTGTCGGCCTGCGCGACGGGCGCCTGCGCCGCCGCGGACGGCATCTGGTTGCAGCTTGCCCTGTTCAGCGCCGCCGGCCTCGGCATCGGCGCCGCCCTGCCCTGCCTCGACGCTTTCATCACCGAAGGGATCGATGAGGCGCATCGCGGCACCGTCGGCTCGTTCTACAGCAGCATGCGCTTTGCGGGCGTCGCCCTCGGTCCGCCGGCCGCCTCGCTGCTCGGCCGGCCGAACGCCGATCCGCTGTTCTGGTGCCTGGCGGGAGCCGGAGCCGTCTCGGCGCTCGTGGCGTGGCTCGCCATCCGCCCGTGCGAGCCGAATCCCCGCGTGTACACGGGGCCGCGGCTCGTCGGCCGGCCTTCGCCCAGCCGCTGAACCGGCAGCCATCCGGCTTGAAAAAAGTTTCAAATTGTCATGAGCTTCTAAGTATGTTATGTTATTGGAAGGTCAATGATAAAAGAAGGCCCGGGCGAAAACCCAGGCCTTTTTCCCGGCGGACGCCGGCATACAACCTCATCCTGGACGGGAGTCAACGCTTCCCCCGGATGGAAATCGGAAGAAAGTGACCGTCAACCTTGGCAGGGGACCGGTTACTTTCTTTTTTTGTCATGGTGGTCGAAAATGAACCTCAGCAGCGTCAACAGGAACGTGCCGAAAGCCATCATCGCCATGACAAATTGGAAAAGTGTCCATAGCATCACCTCCTCGGCGCCGGACAGACGCCTTGGGTGCCGGTCGCCGCCGGACCGGAGGAAGATGCAACTCCCAACCAAGGCCACCTCCCTTCACGGTCAAAGAAGGGAAATGTCAGGTTGTGCTATTATTAATATGCATTATTTCCTGTTATTAGTCTAGCTCTTCAAAAATAACCGAACGTATATTCTTCCTTTTATTTCCTGATCGACCCGGACAGCAGCCGCTCCACCTCGTCCCGGGACGGAATCGAAGCCTGCGCACCATGCCGGGTAACGGCCAACGCCGAAGCGGCCGCCGCAAACCTGAGCGCTTCCATCACCGGCTTCCCTTCGCTTGACGCCGCCGCCATGGCGCCGATGAACGTGTCGCCCGCCGCCGTCGTGTCCACCGCCCGGACCTTGAAGGCCGGCACATGGACGGATTCGCCGTCCCGGCCGGCCCGGACGCAGCCTTTGTCGCCGAGGGTGACGACCACCTGCGTCACGCCGGCCTCAAGCAGCCGCCCGGCCGCCCGCTCCGCATCCTCCGCGCCGGACACTTTCGCGCCCGTGATCACCTCGATCTCCGTCTCGTTCAGGATGCACGTGTCGATGAGCGGCAGCAGCTCCGGCTCCGGCTTTACGGCCGGCGCGGGGTTGAACCAGACGGGAACGCCCCTCCGCTTCGCCTCCCGCATGACCGCCGCGGTGGTCTCCCAGTCGATTTCATTTTGCAGCAGGACGGCATGGGCTTCGTCCCAGGCGATCCGCCCCTCAATCTCGCCGAACGCGAACGCTTTGTTGCTTCCGCCGGCCAGCACGATATGGTTCTCGCCCGACCGGTCCACCGTGATGATCGCCAGCCCCGAATGGCCTTCCTTGCGCAGAATGCCCGCGGTATCCACGCCGCTGCCCGCCAGATTGTCGATCAGCGTCTGCGCGAAGCTGTCCGTGCCGACCGCACCGACCATCTGCACGCTGGCGCCGCTGCGGGCGGCCGCCACGGCCTGATTGGCCCCCTTGCCGCCCGGCTGGTAGCCGACGCCCAGACTGTGGATCGTTTCCCCGGGCCGCGGGAAAGCCTCGACATTCGTCACCAGATCCATATTGATGCTGCCGACGACGACGATCTTCTTCATCGTTCCATCCCGTCCTGTACGGTAAATGATATGACGCGGAATTCGCCGACGCTGCCCGCAGCATCCCGCAGCGAGGCAACGCCGTACATGCCGTGCGCGTATTGCGCGTCCTCCGCCTCCACCACCAGCTTATCATCCACGTACAATTTCAGGGAAGCGCCCCGGACGATCATTTTCAAGGCATAGGTCCGGCCGTGCTCCCAGGGGAATTCGGCTGACGCCAGCTCCGTCCAGCCGAAATCGTTCTTCCGGATCGACACGGTGCCCTCCTCCGCCATGCCCAGCCAGTAGCCGCGCTCGATGCCGAGCGCCCGGGCGATGAACCCGTGGGACTCGCCGGACAGCGGCGTAAATTCGGCTTCGGCCTCCACGTCCCGCGCGTAATAATTTCCCGTGAACGCGGCGGCGTTCCCCTCGACGGCATAGTGCAGCGCGCCGTCCTTCAGGCTCCACTCCCCGCGATGCTGGGCCATCGGCGTCACCGAGGTGAATTCGACCGCCTGCTTGCGCCAGTCGATCGCGTACCCGCCGCCGCCGTACACGCGCATCCGTCCGATATACAGCGCGCCGAACGCGCGGGATGCGGCCGTCGACGTCGGCGAGTCGATCATGAAGCCGACTTCGTCCGCGAAGCTTCCCGCAAGCGGCGGAACTACGAAGCTCAGCGTGTTCCACTCGCCACGGACCAGCTCCACGGCCTCGAGCAACACATCCTCCTTCGTATACGTATCGCGGACATACGGCGTGATCCGCAGCGGCGCGCCCTCCCACTGGTCCAGCCAGAGCTTGAACTCCACCGTCTGGCCGCTGTACACTTGCGGCGCGAACGTCGGCTTGTATTTCTCATCGTTGAAGTCCTCGCGCCGGTAATAAGGCTTGTAATAGATCTTGCTGCTTTCGACATTGGTGATGCGGTCGAACACGATTTCCAGCGATCCGCCGCTCTCCCCGTACCGGACGCGCCGCGAATGGCGGATGACCGGCGTCTTGAACGGATTGCTCGTGCGGATGCCGTGCGTCGAGCCCGGCAGATCGAAATCGAAGTACAGCTCGCCGAACCGGACGCCGTTCGCTAGCTTCCGCGGCGGTTCCAGGCCGTGCAGCCGGCAAGACAGCAGCGCCAGCTCCTTGCAGAACGTCGGCAGATCGACGATGTTCAGATAGCCCGACACGCTGCTTGCGACGATGCAGTCGTTGATCGGCTTCCGGTAATGCCCGGGAATGCCCGCAAGACCGCACAGCACGCCCGCGATCGTGCCGACGTTGCCCGCATTGCAGTCGGTGTCCCAGCCGCACATCGTCGCGATCTCCACCGTCCGGGCAAAATCGCCCCCGCCGTACAGCAAGGCCAGTACGCACACCCCCGCGTTCGGGATGATGTGGCAGACGCCGCCGTATTTGTCGTAGCCCCATTCCGCTTCCAGGAACCGGCGGCACGCCCGCCAATCGTGCGGATGCCGGTCGTGGAAGTCCATCACCGCGCGCACCACCTGCGCGTACAGCGAATCCGCGGGAATCATGCCCAGGGCCGCCTCCACCACCTCATCGACGCTGTCCGCTTCGAACGCCTTCGCGATGCAGGCCGCAATGAAGCGCGCCCCGTACAGGCCGTTGCGGTCGTGCGACACGCTGGCCGCCCGCTCCGCGTAAAGCGCCGCCTTCTCCATGTTCCCCGGCCACAGCAGCCCCCACACGTCGACGAAAATCTGCCCGCCGATCTGCTCCGCCAATATCTCCCCGTTCACGGCGATCGAACCCGATGCCGGCGCTTCGATGCCCTTGCGAAGGTTCACGTAGGCCGTATGCTCGGTGCTGACGCCCACGCCGCCCCACCAGAACATGCCGACGCCTTCCCGCGCGTAATTCAGCCACGCCCGCGCCACATCCTGCGCGGTCAGCTCGCGGTCCACGGCATCGTCATACAGCGCCCGCATAAAAAAAATGGGGCCGTTCGCATCATCATCGGCGGAAAAGGTGCGATACGGCTTCACATAATCCCGAATGTCCCCGTAGACCCGCTCGATGCGCTCGAAGGTCCACACCTCCGGCTCGACGGGCGCGCCAAGGCGGATGCCGATATTCATGCCGAGAAATCCCGCGTACACCCGCTCCAGATAATTCGCTGGCAACATCATTCCACTCCCCCGGACGATCATCGTATGTTCAGTCGAGCACGGCCTCCCGCCGCTTCAGCTTGTCCAGATCCCGCCGGATGATCTCGCGGGCGGCACCGGCGAAGGCGTCGCTCGCGGCCATCAGGTCGAGGCGGTTCACGCGGTCGAGCTGCTCCAGATCCTCGCGCCGGATTGCGCCGACACCATGCATGGCCCCGAGAATCGCGCCGATCATGACGCCGATCGAGTCGGTATCCCGGCCCGAACTGACGCCGTCGCACATCGCCGGATAGAGCTCGCCGTCATGCAGATGAATGAAGGCGAGCGCCATCGGCAGCTCTTCGATGCTGCCCAGCCGGCTCGGCGCGTAGTGGTTGCTCGGCTTCCCGACCTTGTCGATATGGCGGTGCACGTCGTCCCCCATGGGGGAGTAGGGCAGCAGCGCTTCATGCAGCCGCCCCACCGCCTCCTCGTAAGACCAGGAACCTTGCTTCTTCAGGCTGTCCGCGACGTGCAGACAAGCCTCGATCGCGAGCCGGGTGCCGTCCTTCGCGAAGCCAAGCGCCGTGTCCAGAATATCCCGGACAGTGCAGCCCGGCTCCATCGCCCTCGCGACGCAGGCCGCCATGACGCCGGCAGCCTCCAGCCCGTAGCTCGACTGATGCCCCATCGCGAACAGGATCGCTTCGTCATAGGCAGCCTTCGGATCGCCCGCGTTGACGACGCCCACGGGGGCGATATACATCGCCGCCCCGCAGTTCACCATATTGCCGATGCCGCCTTCGCGCGGCTCGCAGTTCGCGAGCACATGACGGATGAAAATATACTTCTCCGGATAGAACAGCCGCTCCAGGATGGTCGTCTCCCGGCCCAGCTCCGGCACATAGACCTTGCGGAACGCGATTTCCTTGACGAATTCATTCCCCATGTCGTAGGCGTCCAGATGCCGGCGCTCGGTCTCGTACACCCGCATCAGCGCGAGCGTCATCAGCGTGTCGTCGGTGACGATGCCATCGCCGCGCATCCGCCCGAGACGGGCCTCTTCGTCGTAATCCGCCTTGTACCACCGCGTCATGATCGACTCGACTTTCCCGTATTGCTGCTGAATCTGGGCGAAGGTCAGCTTCTCGACCGGCGCGCCCATCGCGTCTCCCAACGCGACGCCGGCCGCGACCCCTCTGACCCGGTCCTGAAAAGTTGTCATCCGTCACAGGCTCCCTTTTAAATGATCTTGCTCATGACCTTGCTCTTAGTTTAACAGATCGTTCGCGTACTCCGTGATTTCCTTGCCGCCGTTGGCATACCAGGCGTCGACGAACTTCTATTGGATCGCTGGGTGATCCAATTTTGGCAAAAAAGAAAACTTCATCAAGCGAGCTGCCTCACCAGAATGTTCTCTTTGACCTTGCCCAGGTGGTACAGCAGCGCGGCCTTCGCCTGCTCGGCATCCCTCCGCTTGATCGCTTCGACGATCTGCAGGTGCTCCTTGTACACCTCTTCGCGGCGGCCGGCATTCTGCAGCGTCTTGCTCAAGGTCCGGCGGAGCAGATCCATATGGAGCTCCATCATGTTGACGAGCACGACGTTGTGCGACGCCTTCGCGATCGACAGATGGAACGCCTGGTCCGGACGCGTATGGTCTTCCTCGTCCGCGTCGCCCCACCGCTCGAACGCGGCGACGATATCCGCGATATCCTCGTCCGTCGCCCGCTGGCAGGCCAGCTCGACGATGCCCGTCTCGAAAATTTCGCGCGCTTCGAGCAGCTCGATGATCGTCGCGCGTTCGATATTGTCCAGAATCCGGTTCTGATCATCGACGGACTCGATCGAACGGGACAGGTACCTGCCCCCGCCGGGCTTCGTTTCGATCAGGTTCTCCCGCTCCAGGATGCGGAACGCTTCGCGAAGGGTTCCCCGGCTGATGCCGAACGCCTGCGCCAGCTCCCGTTCGGTCGGCAAGAGGTCCCCCGGCTTCAGATTGCCTTCGATGATCATCTCTTTGATCTGTTCGATCACGTTTTCATAGACTCTTTGATATTTGACTTTCTTGATCGCCATAAGCGGTTTCTTTCCAGCCCTTCCCCGAAAATTGGTCAATTGGGTGGACCAATTTTTATCTAGAGGATAACCCGAAACGGGAAAGGTGTCAATGGGTGCGTTTTCATCCGTTCTTTCTATTTGACGATATGCCAAAAAGCCCCGGCCCTTCGGCCGAGGCTCCTTTCACGGCGGTCGGCTTGCCCCGCCTTCTATTCAAGATCCCCGCGGCGCCAGCGGCAGCGGCTCGCGCAGCGTCAAGCTCTTGTGCATCCAGATGGCCGCCTGGAGTCCGTCCCCCATCGCGATCGCGGTCTGCTCCGAGTGCACCGTCACGTCGCCGGCCGCCCACACATGGGGGACGCTCGTCAGCTTCGTGCGCGGATCGACCTCGATATGTCGGCTTGAAGCCAGCCGCGCGCCGAGCATGGCCGCGAGCGACGAGCGGACCTCGTTCCCGCCGAACCCGAGGAACGCGCGCTCCGCCTGCAGCTCCGTGCCGTCCGCCAGCCGGACGCCGCGCAGACGGCCCTCGTCCGCCAGCAGCTTCGCAACCGGCGTCTCAATCATCGGGATGCCGGCTTCCCGAAGCCGGACGGCCGCGGCCGGGTCGAGGGCCTTAAGCTCATGGTTCACATAGACGATGTCGCGCGTCCACGGCGTCAGCTCGAGCGCCAATTCGGCGCCCGCGTCGCCGGCGCCGAGCACGAGCGTGCGGCGGCCGATCGTCTCCCAGCCGTCGCAATCCGGACAGATGAAGACGGTGATGCCGAGACATTGCTTCAGTTCCGGCCAGTCCGGAATCCGGTCCTTCACGCCGGTCGCGATCAGCAGCCGGAGCGCGCGCACTTCCGCGCCGCCCTCCAGCGAGACGACGAACAGGCCGTCCTCATCCGGACGCCCGCCCGTTCCGCCGCCGGCCGGCTCGCGCCGCACCGCCGTCGCGACGCCGCCGATGAACGTTACACCGTACCGGCTCGCCTGCTCCCTCCCCGCGCGGCGCAGCGTCTCCCCGCTCACGCCTTCGGGAAACCCGAGCAGGTTGTGATAGCCCCGGCACAGCGAAGACCGGCCGTCTCCCGCATCCACGACCACGACCGTATGCCGGTACCGGCCGAGCTGGATCGCCGCCTGCAGGCCCGCGATCCCGCCGCCGATAATGGCGCATTCGTACACGCGCACGGCAGAAGCCCCCTTTTGCCTCATTATGCCGCACGCGCGCCGGATTTACTCAGCCGCCTTCCGGTTCCACAGCCCTTCCTCATCCTTGAAGTTCCGCGCGATATAGAGCACCGGCGTCCCGGCGCCCGAGACGACGAACTTGATGAGGTACGTCGTGACGAGAATGTCGATCCAGACCGCCGTCTCGAAAACGCCCGCGAACGCGACCGTGCAGAACACCAGCGTGTCGACGAACTGGCTGACCAGCGTGCTGCCGAGGATCCGGATCCAGAACTGTCCGCGAGCCGCGAACCGCCGTTTCAGCCGGCTGAACAACTGCACGTCGAGCACCTGGCTGACGAGATAGGCGCACAGGCTGCCGGCCGCCACCCGGGGCGCCAGCCCGAACACCATCTCCATCGCCGCCTGCATGTCCAGGCCGGACGCATCCGGCTTGAACACGAGCGCAAGCTGCATGACCAAGGTGGAGGCGAACAAGAAGAAAAAGCCGAACCAGACCGCGCGCCTCGCTTCTTCCCTGCCATGCCGCTCGTTCAGCAGGTCGGTCGCCATATAGATGGACGCGTATGTAATATTGCCCAGCGTCATGACAAGCCCGAGCATTTCGATCGTCTTGACGACCTGCAGATTGGCGAGCACCGTCGCGACGCCGATCCAGGCGAACAGGCCGATGCGGCCGAACAGCCGGTAACACAGAAGGAACAACGAAAACTGGACGATTCCGAACAGAACGCCCCACCCCAGGTTGAACCCATCCACTTCCCACCACTCCCTGGCTTGTTTTTGCAAAAATGAAAGAAAAATCCTTCCTTTTCTGTGTAAATTTTAATTGTAAAAGCGCGTTCTGCACGCCAACCGCCTTTGACACCGGTTTGCGGCCGTAGCATAATAAGATGAGCCAACCCTGATACGATCGCAAACGTCTATATCAAATAGAGAGATAACAATGGCAAGCCGGCCGCATTCGTAACCGGCTTGTTGTCTTGCCGAGGGGGAATGTCCGCATGAGACCGGCTCTGCTAAACCGGGTATATCGCATTATCGGTTCGCGGCCGTTTATCTTTTTCTCCGTCATCATGCTGTTCAAGAGCTACCTGGCATGGCTTGTCATCTTCGAGGACACGCCGTTCTGGGCGCCGCTCATCTCTGAAATTCCGTTCATCTGGGCCATATTTTGCCTGATTGAATGGTTTTCGTCAAAACGCAAACTGACCGCCTACCTGATCGTCAACCTGGCGCTCACCGGAATCTTCTTCTCGGTCATCATGTACTACAAGTACTACGGCGTCATTGTCACCTGGCGCGCGCTGGAGCAGGTCAATCAGGTGACGGCGGTGAAGAACAGCGTCTTTTCGCTGATCGATCCGTACTTCCTGTTCATCTTCAGCGACATCGTCGTGTTCATCTATCTGCTGATCAACGGCCGGCGGAAGCACGGGGCCGGGTACCGGCTGCTGCGCATCTGCAACCGGCCGAATGAACGGCGCGGCGTCATGACGCTCATCTTCGCGCTTTCGGTCGTCATCTGCGTCATGAATATTTTGCCGCATACGGCGAGCATGAACGAACGCGTGCAAGCCTCGGAGATGGGCATTCTCAACTATGAAGCCTACTCGCTGATCGCGGACGAAGAGTACGAGCTGATCGAGAAGTCGGAGATCACCCAGGACGCGATCGACGAGCTGAAAGGCGTCCATCGCCCCGTCCGCGCGCCTTACCAGGGATGGGCCAAAGGCAAGAACCTCATCGTCATCCAGATGGAGTCGCTGCAAAACTTCCTGATCGGCCTTGAAGTCGAAGGCCAGGAAGTGACGCCGAACCTGAACGCGCTCGTGCGGCAAGGGTTCTACTTCCCGGACTTCTACCATATGGTCGGCCAGGGCAACACGTCGGACGCGGAGTACGTCGTCAACACGTCGTTCTACATCCCGCCGCAGGGAGCGGCCACGATGCGCTATGTGGACCGCCGCCTGCCGAGCCTGCCCCGGCTGCTCAAGGTGCGCGGCTACGAGACCATGACGTTCCATACGAATACCGTGGAATTCTGGAACCGCACCGAACTGTACGCCGCGCTCGGCTGGGACCGCTACTACGACGACCGCTTCTTCGGCAAGGAGGATGCGGTGTTCTTCGGCGCGTCCGATGACGTGCTCTACCGGAAGACCGCCGAGGAACTGGAGCGCGCGCACCGGGAGGGCAAGCCGTTCTACGCGCAGGTCGTCTCGATGACGGCGCACCATCCGTTCACCTTGCCGAAGGACAAGATCCGCCTCGACCTGTCGGACAAATTCAGCGGCACGTTCGTCGGCGACTATCTGCAGGCGCAGCACTACGCGGACGAAGCGCTCGGCCGCTTCATCGCCGACCTGAAGGCGCGCGGCGTCTGGCAGGACAGCCTGATCGTCCTCTACGGCGACCATGTCGGCCTGCCGGTCTACTCGCTGAACAACCGCGAGCAGGAATTGCTTGCCGAACTGATCGGACACGAATACGGCTACGCCGACATGATCAACGTGCCGCTCATCATGCTGTCGGACGGAGCGCTCTATCCGAAACGGTTCGAAGGCCGCCTCGGCGGTCAGGTCGACATTCTGCCGACGATTGCGGGCTTGATGGACATCCCGCTGAGCGGATATATCCACTTCGGACAAAATCTGCTCGTCGAGCAGGACAACCTGCTCCCGCAGCGGTACTATCTGCCCTCCGGCACGCTGATTACCGGCAAGTCGCTCTTCATCCCGGGCGAAGGCTACGCGGACGGCACGCTCTATCCCCTCTCAGGGGAGCCGGGCGACGAGAGCGTCGTCACCGAAGACGCGTTCGAGCGGGCGCTCCGCCTGCTCCAGCTGTCCCACAGCTACGTCCGTCAGCTGCCGGAGCGGTCGCCGGATGAGGCGCCGCAAGCGATGCTGCCTGAGCCGGATGACGAAGCGGAGACGGAGAAAACGGCAAAGACCGAACCAGACGACGCGCCGCCGGTTGAGGACGCGGATGATGCGGCGGAACACGAGACGGAGGGTGAAGAGGCGGAATCGTAACCGGGCACGCGTCTCCGGTCCGCAACGCCGATTCCGCTGTGCCGGCAGACTGCATGCACAGGATTGCTGCATGCGGTCTGCCGGTTCTTTCTTGCCTCGCTGCACAGCATGAAGGAGCACCCCTGTCCGACAAGCGTGCTCCTTCGTCCAACCCCTATTCCGCCCGCGGAACCTCAATAAGGCCCGCGGATATGCTCCCGCACCTGAAGTTCATGGAACTCGCGCAGCCGCGCCTGCTCCGCTTCCGTGAACGGCGGCACGTCCGCAGACGCCAGGTTCGCTTCGACCTGGGACACCGTCTTGAAGCCGGGGATGACGCAGCTGATGTGCGGATTGTCGAGAATCCACCGGATGGCGGCGGCCGCCATGCTGCCGCGGCCCTCGCCGATCCAGGCCAGCTCCCGGCTCAGCCGGACGCCCGTCTCGAACGGCAGCCCGGCGAACGTCTCGCCGACGTTGAACGCCTCGCCGTTCCGGTTGAAACGGCGATGATCATCCGGCTCGAACGTCGTCTGCTCGGTGAATTTGCCGGTGAGCAGCCCGCTCGCCAGCGGCACCCGGGCGAGAATGCCGACGCCTTGCGCGTGAGCTTTCGGGAACAGCTCCTCCGCCGGCTTCTGCCGGAACACGTTGAAAATCACCTGCAGCGCCTTCACGTTCGGATACTGCAGGGCGATCAGTCCTTCTTCCACCGATTCGACGCTGACGCCGTATTCGCGGATCAGACCTTCCTCCCGCAGACGATCGAGCACGCCGAACACTTCGCCGCGGCGGATGATGTCCGTCGGCGGACAGTGGACCTGGTACAGGTCGATCCGGTCGCGGCCCAGCCGCTTCAGGCTCGCTTCGCAGAACTTGCGCACCGATTCGTACGTGTAGACCGCGGGATCATGAATATCTGCAGCCCGGCAGAACTTGGTGGCGATGTAGATGTCGTCCCGGCCTTTCACCGCTTTGCCGAGCAGTTCCTCGGCGTGACCGTCGCCGTAGACATCCGCCGTATCGAAGAAATTGACGCCCGCGTCGATCGCCCTCGCCAGCGCGTTCAACGATTCGGCATCGTCCGTCCTTCCCCATGAGCCGCCGATCGCCCACGTCCCGAAGCTGATCTCGCTGACGTTCATGCCCGTGTTGCCGAGCGGTCTGTATTTCATTTCGCATCCCGTCCTCATCCCATGGATTCGCTTTCCTCCCCATTATGCTTCGGGGTGGACATCCATGCAAGGGGCGGGATCAGAACGGCAGGTCCGGCAACGGCGACAACAGATGATCCAGGCTGCGGAAGGTGTACCCCTGTCTGCGCGCTTCGTCGATGATCGCGGCCAGCGCCTCGGCGTTGTCCTTCGACACGCTGTGCAGCAGGATGATGGCGCCCGGATGAAGCTGCGCGACGACGCTGTCATACGCATGGCGGGCGCCGCGCTGCGCCGAGGTGTCCCAGTCTTTGTAGGCGATCGACCAGAACACGTTCGTGTACCCGAGCGATTGGCTAACGCGGAGCGATCGTTCGCTGAAGATGCCCCGCGGCGGACGCAGATAGCGCATCTCCTTCTGGCCGGTCACGCTTGCGACCTCGCGCGCCACCCGATCCAGTTCTTCCCGGATCTTCGCATCCGGCAATGTCGAGAAATCCGGATGCGACCACGAATGGTTGCCGATGATGTGTCCTTCCCGGACCATGCGCCGCAGCAGATCCGGCTGATCTTTCACATAATGGCCCGTCACGAAGAAGCAGGCCGGCACCTTTTTCGCCTTCAGCACGTCGAGGATTTTTTCCGTGTACCCGTTCTCATAGCCGTTGTCGAAGGTCAGATACAAATTTTTGCCCTCCGGGCTGCCCCGAAATACCGCGCCGTATCGCTCGAGCAGCGGTGCGAACCCTTCCTGGTCGATCGATGCGGGCTGCCCGTTCCGGCTCTTCTTGAAACCGAAATGGTACGCGCGGTCGCCGGACGAAACCGCGGAAGCGGAAGCCGGAGAATCCGCCCGCACCGCCACCGCAGCCGACGGGTTCCCCGCCGGACCGGACAGGGACAAGCCCGTCCACACGCCGAGCAGCACGGCCGCAGCCGACCAGACCAGCACGGCCGGCTTGACTCGTCTGAACATGTTGCCACCCCCTGAACGAAACTGCCAATCAGGCTTAAGATGTCCGCCGGAGTGATGTTTTATGTTGCCGGTTCTGCGGGAGGACAAGCCGTTAGAGTAAAATTTGTGTTGGGGTAAAGATTGGAAAAAGCGGGCATAGAAAGAGAGCCTCTCCTTTGGTAGAGTAGAATTTGGCAAAAAACACACACTCAAAGGAGGAGGCTCCTGTGCAGCACTTTACCACAACCATTCCGACAATGAAAGAGCTTGAAGAGTGGATGTTCAGAAAGATGCAGGATCTGTTCACCGCCGCGATGAGAACCGCGCTGGAGAAGTTGGATGAAATCATTCTGGAGCAACGGGATCGCGAGCGGTATCGCGTCAAGGCTGAACGGGAGACCAGCATGAACACCGTGTTTGGCAACATCCGCTTCAAGCGAAGGTTGTACATGGATCGCCAAACCGGCAAATACGTGTACCTGCTCGACCAGCACTTGCGATTTGAAGGGCGAGGGAAAGTCAGTCCGCATCTGCTGGAAACGGCCATTGCCTTTGCGGCAGAGGGGCCGTCGTACCGGGACAGCGCCAGACGGCTTGAGCAACTGTTGGGCTATCCGGTACTCAGCCACGAGGCCATACGGGAGAAGCTGATTGAGCAAGCGGAGAAGCCGGTGAAGGCTGTGGAAAAGCGCAAGGCCAGGGTGCTGTTCGTGGAAGTGGATGGCCTGTACACGAAACTGCAGCGGCGGAAGCGGCAAGGGATGGAGCATGCGATCGCCGTGGTGCATGAGGGATGGGAGCAGGTCGGCAAGCGTGTGCGGCTTACGAACAAGCAGCATTACCTGCATCGGAGCGAGGGCGACTT
>Ga0207866_1001261_pt1 | contig 25915 bp, 25 predicted proteins | sample HigsolmetaAR203D_FD_184835 | JGI IMG/M metagenome (GOLD analysis project Ga0207866, IMG submission 184835) | Ionic liquid and high solid enriched microbial communities from the Joint BioEnergy Institute, USA - AR20-3-D (SPAdes) (version 2) ...
GAAAGTATCTCGATATGGCCGAGTATCTGGAATGGCGTAAAGACAGGCCGAGGTCTTCCGCTAAAGTGACACGCATTATGTGACTAATTCTAACTGAGGGAATTTACACACAATTTTGGACTTGATCGTTTCCACGGTACCGTGGACGAAACCCGCATGCGGAACCTGGCGGAGCGGCTGCAGCTCGATTTGTCGCGGAAAATCGAGGATCTCAGTTTCGGCAACCGGAAAAAGGTCGGCATCGTCCAGGCGCTGCTGCACAAACCACGCCTGCTCATCCTGGACGAACCGACCGGCGGGCTTGATCCGCTCATGCAGCATGTGTTTTTTGATCTGCTGAAGGAAGAGCAGGAGAGGGGAACAACCATTTTTTTCTCCTCCCACATCCTGAGCGAGGTGCAGCGCCTCTGCGAGCGGGTCGCCATCATCCGGGAAGGCCGGCTTGTCCGGGTGGAATCGGTCAGCAGGCTTATCCACAACAGCTACAAGACGGTCGTGCTCACCTTCCCCGCGGATGCCAGCCCGGTTTCCCTGCAGGAAGCCCATCTGCCCGGAATCATCCGCCAGGACATCCGCGGAAACATCCAGACACTGCTTTTCAGCGGCAATGTCCGCGATCTGCTGGACTGCATTCGCCGGCTGCCGATCACGGATGTCCGGATCGGCGACCCCTCGCTGGAGGAAGTGTTCATGCATGAATACAGATCCGGACCAGAGGAGGCGCGGGACGAATGATCTATCAAAGGGAATTCAGGTACAACGCCAGGGGACTCTTCATCTGGAGCGGGGTTCTCGGCGGTCTGGTGCTCATGATGATGAGCATTTATCCGTCCATTGCCCGGGATGCCAAAGTGATGGAGGACATGCTTGTTCTGTTCCCCGAGCCGCTGCAAAATGTGTTCGGGATGAACACCCTCAGCCTGGCCACGTATACCGGGTTTTACGGTGTTGAGGTGCACCTGATCAACACCCTGGTCGGAAGCGTGTATGCGGCGCTTCTCGCCGCCGGCATTCTGGCCAAGGAAGAAAACGACCATACGGCGGAGTTTTTGCTTTCCAAACCGGTCACCCGCGCATCTGTGGCGGGACAGAAGCTGGCCGCCGTGTTCACCAATCTTCTGATCCTGAACGCCGTCATTGCCGCGGTCAGTTTTGCCTGCACCGGATTTGCCGACGAACAGGTGGATACGGCTATTTTGTCCTGGTACCTGCTGGCCACCTTCCTGCTCCACATCACCTTTGCTTCCGTGGCCTTCCTGCTGTCGGCGGCGATGCGGCGCAGCCGGAACATCGTTTCCCTCTCCTTGGGCATCGTGTTTCTCTCATACGCGCTGCGCATTTTGTCGGGGCTTTCCGACCGGTTTGACTTCTTGCGCCATGTGAGCGTATTTTCGTTCGTGGATGCGGCGGATATCGTCCGAAACGGCGGTCTGGACGCCCTCGATTCGGCGGTCATGGCGTTGGCAAGCATGGTGTGCGCCGCCGCCGCGATTGCGCACTATCGCCGGAAAGATATCTCTGTCTGACCAGCAATCTATCGATGGAAAGAAAATAAGGGACGTGAACAGCCAATTGAAAACGGACAAAAGGGAGCAAATTCTCACCAGGGCGACGGAACTGTTTTTCGCCAAAGGAGTGGCGGCCGTCAGCATGGACGAAATCGCCGCCGCTGTGCCGGCCGCCAAAATGACGGTCTACAAATATTTTCGGAGCAAAGAACAGCTTGTGGGCGCGGTGATGGATCGTTATGTGCGGGAACAGCACGACATCATGAACCGCAAGATCCGGGAGAGCCCGGACACCCTTTCGGCCCTCGCCTCGATTCTCGATTACCGGAACATGCCGGTCGTTCCCGAACTGTTCATTCGGGAAAGTGTGGAACTGTATCCGCAGATCGTGGCGGACCTGCTCCAGTATTATCGCCTGCACATCCATCAACAGCTGCGCGACCTGATCGTTCGCGGCCAGAATGAGGGAGTCATCCGCAGGGAGCTGTCCCCCCACATTCTGATGGTGTACATGCAAGGGATCACGGAATTTTTCGCCCGACCGGACGTGTTGGCCCAGTTTGGCGATCTGCGGGTTCTGGGCGAACAGTTTCGCACGATGTTTTTGTACGGCATCGCCGCGCCTTCCGCAGGATAAACGCAAAGCCCGCCGGATGGAATCCGATCCGGTGCTTCGGAACCCCTCAGGATTGAAGCAAATAGGTCAACAGGCCGGCGGCCACCCCGATCAGATAGTAGAATATGGCGGCCGCTCCGTGCAACTCATCCCTTCTTCCGCGTTTCATCGCCCTTCCCCCCGGCCTTTCTGCCGCCCCGTGCGTTTCATCTGGCATGAGCGAGGCTAGTGTATGATAGTGTATTCCCGGCGGCGGGAAATGGTGCTCCGTTTTTACGCTGAAATGCGGGAAACAAAAAAATCGGCCCGGAACTTCCGGGCCGATTGCGGTCTATGTAGTGGCGGAAAGGGTGGGATTCGAACCCACGCACGGGAGTTACCCGCCTAGCTGATTTCGAGTCAGCCCCCTTGGACCACTTGGGTACCTTTCCACGGCGACAAGATTCATTCTACCACAGAACCGGCGGAAAATGCAATGGTTTTCATTGCTGTTCCGGTTCCGGGTTGGCAGGCTCTCCCGCCCTCCGCAGCACCTTCTTCATCCTTTTCTCGAACTTGCTGCGCGGGATCAGCACGCTGTGTTTGCATCCCGTGCATTTGATGCGGATGTCCATCCCCATGCGGATGATTTCCATCGCGTTGGTGCCGCAGGGATGCGGTTTTTTCATCTGCACGATATCTCCCAGCTGAAACGTTTTCGGTTCCATCGACATTCCGCGTTTTCTCCTCTCTGTCTTCTCTTTCCCCGAATCCATGGGATGTCAATCCGGACTTCCATGCCCCGCCTCTTCAACCGGAACATATCCGTCCGATTCCCGGCGATAAATCCCCCTGATTTCGACCCTTTCCTCCCGCAGGATGCGCCTTACCCGTTCCAGCTCTTCCTGCGGAAATTCGATGGACAGCGCGCAGCCGGCTGTGATCGATTTCGGTGTCGGGCAAATATCGATTTCAATTTCGGCGTATTCCAGCAATGTTTCCGCCCTGAGCGCCTGCTGGGTGGAATCGAAAGCGATCAGCATTTCCGGCATCAGCGGTCCCTCTTTCCAGTTGCTGGCGTATAAAAAGGTTTTCCTAACCGTATACTAATAAAAACCCGTATGTTTAGACAAGCGTTTGTCATTTCCCTCTGGTGGAGGTACCGATGAAATTTCTTTTGTCCGGAAAAAAGGAGCAGGTTCCCTTTAAAATATCGTACCGGGAGGGCGGCGCAAAGGAACTTCTGTCCTTCAAGCTGTTGCAGCTGACGGCCACGGAAGGATTTCATCTTCACGATTGCATCGTCATCTGCATCGGGACGGACCGGTCCACCGGCGACGCGCTCGGTCCTCTGGTGGGAACCCGTCTTGTGGAACGGAACGCCGGCATCGCCGTCTACGGTACTTTGGATGAGCCGGTGCACGCCCTGAATTTGCAGGAAACGCTGGACGTCATCGCATCCAGGTACGACAATCCGCGCATTCTCGCCATCGACGCCTGCCTCGGCCAGCTGTCCAGCGTCGGATGCATCCAGCTTTGCAGCGGTCCCGTCATGCCCGGCGCCGGCGTGAACAAAAAGCTGCCCCCGGTGGGCGATGTGCATATGACAGGCATCGTCAACGTTGGCGGATTCATGGAATATTTTGTGCTGCAGAACACCCGCCTATCCCTGGTGTTCCAGATGGCGGATGTGATGGCCTCCGCCATTCTCCACGCCCTTTCCTGGTCGCAGCAGGCGGCTGTGCTGCCCTCCCGCATGCCTCGTACCACATCCTGAGCGGATGAGCATGGCGGCGAAAGCCGTCCGATGGCGTGAGCTTCCGGAGCGAGTCCCGCTGCAACATCCGGACGCCGTTTATCTCAGGAAGCCGTCTATCTCACCTGCGCCGCGATTTCTTTCATCGCCGACACGAGATAATCCACCTGTTCTTCCGTGGTAAAATACCCGACGCTCGCCCGCACGGCGCCCGTTTCCCTCGTTCCGGCGGCCGCATGGGCGAGCGGCGCGCAGTGGAATCCCGCCCGCACGGCGATCCCGTACCTTTGATCCAGCAGAAAGGCAATTTCCGAAGCGTCCGTCCCTTCCAGAACGAAGGATACCACTCCGGTCCGCGGCAATCCCAATGCAGGCCCCAACACCGTCAACCCCCTGATGGCCATCAGCCCTTCCATGAGACGCTGCGACAGTTCCCATTCCTTTCGGTGGATGTGTTCCACCGTTTCCTGAAGCACAAACTTGACGCCTTCATTCAGACCGGCCAACCCCGGTGTGTTCAGGGTGCCCGATTCATAGCGGTCGGGGCGGACCATCGGCTGTTCTCCCTGGTCCGACTGGCTCCCCGTCCCGCCGTGGAGCAGCGGTTCCAGCTCCAGGTGCGGCGAGATATACAAACCTCCGGTGCCCTGCGGTCCCATGAGTCCTTTGTGGCCGGGAAACGCCAGCATGTCGATGCCCATCCGGCCGACATCGATCGGCAGCACGCCGATCGTCTGGGCGGCATCGACCAGCACCGCCGCTCCCCGCCGCCGCGCCATTTCCGCAATATCCGCGACGGGCAAAATGCTTCCGAGCAGGTTGGAGCTGTGGTTCACGATCACAAGCCTGGTGCGCGGCTGAAACATCCGTTCCAGCTCTTTCAGGTCCACTTCTCCATTTGCCGATGATTCCACATAACTGACCATCGCGCCGCGTTCTTTCGTGACATGGTTCAACGGTCGCCAGACGGCGTTGTGCTCCACGTTCGTGCAAATGATATGATCTCCGGGCCGGACCCATCCCTTGATCGCCAGGTTCAGGGCCATGGTCGTATTGAGCGTAAACGCGATATCGTTCGGATTGGACACTCCGCACAGCCGGGCCAGGTGTTTTCTCGTTTCATAAATGACCCGGCTTGCGCGCATCGCCATCCGGTGACTTCCCCTTCCCGGGTTGGCTCCGTATTCCTCCACCGCCTCCGCCATCGCCCTGGCGACTGCCGGAGGCTTGGGCCAGGAGGTTGCGGCGTTGTCAAAGTAATACACCGGCGCACCGCCTCCGCTTCATCCAGATGTGACCACAAAACAAATGATAGCATACCCGGAATGTGGACGCCATCCACGTCCACCCTTCTTCCGGTATGCTATCCCTCATGTTCACGCCCTGTGTCTGGCGTCAGTTCTCCAGTGCCGTTCAATTCGCCTTTGCCGTCGCCGTCTTTGCCGCATCGGCTTCCAGCAATCCGAGCAGCCTTTCCAGATCTTCGATGGAATAGTAGGAAATTTCGATTTTTCCCTTCGATTTCTGGTGCCGGATTTTGACCGTCGTCCGGTAGTATTCCCTCAACCGGGCTTCCGCCTGCTCAATGTATGGGTCCGACAACGCCCTTTTCGGCTTTTTCGGTTTTGCATCCTTTTTCTCTGACAGACCCTGAATCGCCGCTTCCAGTTCCCGCACGCTCCATCGGTTGCGAATCGTCTGCTGCGCCAGTTCCTTTTGCGTCGTTTCGTCCTGAACGCCCACGATCGCCCGGGCATGTCCCATGGAAAGTGTTCCACGTGAAACATAATCCTTGATTTCCTGGGGAAGCTGCAGCAGCCGCAAAAAATTGGCAATATGGGATCTCGATTTTCCGACCCTGGAGGAAAGCTCTTCCTGGGTGTAATGAAATTGGTCGATCAAATTCTGATAGGCGTTGGCGATTTCAATGGCATTCAGATCTTCCCGCTGCAAATTTTCAATCAGGGCGATTTCCATCACCTGCTGGTCCGTGAAATCCCGGACCACACAGGGGATTGTCTCCAATCCGCACAATTGAGAGGCGCGGAAGCGGCGTTCCCCTGCAATGATTTCGTAGCCCTTCAAAACCTTGCGCACAATGATCGGTTGAATGACGCCGTGCTCTTTGATGGAAGCTGCCAGCTCCTGAATGCTTTCATCGCTGAACGTTTTTCGCGGCTGGTAAGGATTCGCCCTCAATTCCTTGAGAGAAATTTGCACAACCTTATCATCATCCGTCACATCCAGCGCAGGAATGAGCGCATCCAGTCCCCTGCCCAGCCGTCTGGTGCTCATTGATTCACCACTTCCTTTGCCAATTCCATGTACACTTCCGCCCCTTTGGATTTGGGATCATACGTAATGATCGATTGCCCATGGCTGGGAGCTTCGCTCAGACGCACATTGCGTGGAATGATCGTCTGATACACCTTTTGCTGGAAGTATTTTTTCACTTCTTCGATCACCTGGATCCCAAGGTTCGTGCGGGCGTCGAACATCGTCAGCAGCACGCCTTCAATCTGCAGCCCGGTATTCAGGTGTTTCTGCACCAGCCGGACCGTATTCAGCAGCTGGCTCAAACCTTCCAGGGCATAATACTCGCACTGGATCGGAATGATGACCGAATCGGCAGCCGTCAGTGAATTGACGGTCAGGATGCCAAGGGAAGGCGGGCAGTCAATCAGGATGTAATCGAACATGTGCTTGATCAGATGAAGTGATTTCTTGAGTCTCACTTCTCTGGAGATGACCGGCACCAGCTCGATCTCCGCGCCGGCCAGTTGAATGGTTGCGGGGATGATTTTCAAATTCTCGATGTTCGTATCCATGATGGCTTCTTTCGGATGAATGTCATTGATGATGACATCATAAATGCAGTACTGCACGTCGGCTTTGTTGATTCCGACTCCGCTTGTCGTGTTGCCCTGCGGATCGATGTCCACCAGCAGCACCTTTTTGCCCAGTGTCGCAAGGGAAGCGCCGAGGTTGACCGACGTGGTTGTTTTTCCAACCCCGCCCTTCTGATTCGCAACCGCAATGATCCTAGCCAAAATCATCCACCTCAAAACATGATAGATAAAGTCACAGTTTGATTCTATGATCAAGAAACAATCGGTCGGCCGCAGTCAACCGGCATTGATCGAATCATTGACCTTTGGGAGCCCCTGCCTGAACCGCCTGTCGTTTTGGAATCCGGATCGTAATTTCGTAATAGTCTTCGAAATCCTTTTCTTCTTTGGAAATATCCATGCCAGTTCCGGCAACCATATCCACCGACTGCCGGATCGTGTTGAGCGCAAGCCGTACATCCTTGGTGAAGGAAATTCTTCTGGAACGTTTTCCTCTGCCTTGATCAGCCGAAGCCGCGGCTTCCTTGTAAAACTGGATACGGGTCTCGGTCTGCTTGACATTCAGGTCCTTGTCCAAAATCTCCTTCAGCACTTTTTCCTGGACTTCCGGTTCCAGACCAATCATCGCCCGCGCATGCCGTTCGGAAATTTTGCGCTCCAGCAATGCATCCTTCACCTTGTCGCACAGCGTCAAAAGCCGCAGCTTGTTCGCAATGGTGGATTGGCTCTTGCCAAGCCGCTGCGCAAGGCTTTCCTGGGTCAGCTGATGCAGCTCCAGCAATTGCTGGTATGCGCTGGCCTCTTCAATGGAGGTCAATTCCTCCCGCTGCAGGTTTTCAATCAGCGCCATGGAGGCCGCCTGGGAATCATTGAATTCGCGAACGATCGCAGGAATCGTCTCCCAGCCCAGTTTCGAGACGGCGCGAAATCTTCGCTCTCCCGCAATAATCTCATATTTTCCGTTCCGTTCCCTGACTATGATCGGCTGGATCACACCGTGCGTCTTGATCGTTTGACACAATTCGGCAATGCGCTCCTCATCGAACACCGAGCGAGGCTGGTAAGGACTCGGGACAATGTGCGCGAGCGGAATTTGCTTCACTTCCTCGGTTGCCTGTTTCTCCGATATGCCGAACAGTCTCGTGATCAAATGATCCTTCAACTTCATACCCACCTATCCCAAAATGAACTGGACCTTGCAGACAAAAAAGAACCCCTTCCCACCAATCAAACGGCCGAACGGCTTGTCCGATGGATCGTTTCCCCACATGGATTTGTCGGATCATATACATAACAGGTTCGCCGCCGTTGAAGCAATTTCCTGCTGAGCGAAACAATTTCATCGGGCCACACTCCACTCCATGGACAAGCAAAAAACCGGAATGTTCCACGTGAAACAATGTGTTGCTACAACGGCTGTTTCGCGGGAACGCCAGCCTTGCGCGGGTACTTGTCCGGAGTGGAACCGGTTTTCTCCATCACAATGAGCGTGCGGTCGGCATCCTCCAGAGGTAGCCGGATCGAATGTACAGAGGCGACCCTGGCCTTGAGCAATTGCATGCTGTTCTGCGCCTCCGCCAACTCCTCCTGTCCCTGAGGTCCTTTCATCGCCACAAAACGGCCGCCAGGCCGGACAAAGGGAAGGCAGAGCTCATTCAGCACCGGCAGCCGGGCAACCGCCCTCGCCGTGACAAGATCAAACCGGTCCCGCAGATCCGGACGACGGGCCAGATCCTCCGCCCGGCCGTGCATGCAAACCACATCTTTCAATCCGAGAGACGAAACGACATGCTCCAAAAAATGGATCCGTTTCTGCAGGGAATCCACGATGACCAGACGCAGATGGGGAAACATGATTTTGAGCGGCAAACCGGGAAACCCCGCCCCCGAACCGATATCCGCCGCAAGTTCCATCTCTTGTAGAGGAAGAAAAAACGCAATCGTCAGCGAATCGAAAAAATGTTTCGCATACACCTGTACCCGATCGGTAATCGCCGTCAGATTGACCCGTTCGTTCCAATCCGCCAATTGTTCATAATACTGCCGAAACTGGACCAACTGAACCTCACTCGCGGAAAGCCCATGCTCTGAGAGCGTTTGTGCAAACCAGGTCTGTTCTGCCATCGTACCTCAGTTCCTTGATGCGGTCACTTGATTGTAATGTTCCAGATAGACGAGCAGGATGGAGATGTCCGCCGGGTTGACGCCGGCAATGCGCGACGCCTGGCCGATGGAGACCGGACGGATCAGATTGAGCTTCTGCCGCGCTTCCGACGCCAGACCATGAATTTCATCATAATTGATGTCTTCGGGAATACGCTTTTTCTCCATTTTCTTCAGCCGTTCCACCTGCTGCAGCTGCTTCTCGATGTAGCCCGCGTATTTGATCTGGATTTCCACCTGCTCCTTGATTTCCCGGTCCAGCTCAAAGGGCGACGGCGACAACTGCTCCAGATGTTCATACCCGACTTCCGGCCGCCTCAGCAATGCTGCCAGCTCCACGCTGTTCACAAGCGGAGCGGTCCCCAGATCCCGGAGCAAGGCCTGAACCCGTTCTTCCGGACGGATTTTCGTCGTCTTCAACCGCTCCAGTTCCCGTTCGATCAGTTCCTTTTTCCGCAAAAATTTCCGATACCGCTCCTCGCTGACGAGGCCAATTTCATATCCGATGGGCGTAAGCCTGAGATCCGCATTGTCATGGCGCAAGAGGAGCCGGTATTCCGCGCGGGAGGTGAGCAACCGGTACGGCTCCTGCGTCCCCTTCGTGACGAGATCGTCGATCAGCACTCCGATATAAGCCTGGCTCCGGTCCAGAATGACAGGATCTTTGCCCTGCAGCTTGCGGGCCGCGTTGATTCCCGCCATGATGCCCTGGGCGGCCGCCTCCTCATATCCGGACGTGCCATTGATCTGCCCCGCGGTGAACAGATTGGCCACCTTCTTCGTTTCCAGCGAAGGCTTCAGTTGGGACGGGACGATGACATCGTATTCAATGGCATAGCCGGTGCGCATCATCTCGGCCCGCTCCATCCCCGGAACGGAACGGATCAACTGGAGTTGAACTTCCTCCGGCAGGCTCGTGGACAAGCCCTGGACGTAGTATTCGGATGTCGACATTCCTTCCGGCTCAAGGAAAATCTGATGCTTCGGCTTATCGGCAAAACGGACGATCTTGTCCTCGATGGACGGGCAGTAACGGGCCCCCACGCCCTCGATCAGTCCCGAAAACATCGGCGCGCGATGGAGATTGTTCTGAATAATCTCATGGGTTTCCGGAGACGTGTAGGTCAGCCAGCAAGGCAGCTGCTCCCATTCCGGAGCCTGTTTCGTTTCATAGGAGAAAAACTGGGGATTCTCGTCCCCCGGCTGAATTTCCATTCTGGAGAAATCCAGCGTTTCCTTCCTCACCCGGGGCGGCGTGCCGGTCTTGAAGCGCACCAGCTCGAACCCGGCGTTGCGCAGGCTTTCCGACAGCCTGATGGAAGGCTGCTGGTTGTTCGGTCCGCTCTCGTACATGAGCTCGCCCATGATGATCTTGCCGCGCAAATAGGTCCCGGTCGTGAGAACGACCGCCCTGGCGTAATACTCCGCACCGGTTCGGGTGATGACACCTTTGCACACGCCGTCCTCGATGATCAGCTCCTCGACCATGCCCTGCCGGAGCGTCAGGTTCGGCTGCTGTTCCAGCGTCCGCTTCATCTCCCGCTGGTACAACACCTTGTCCGCCTGCGCCCGAAGAGCCTGCACCGCGGGTCCCTTTCCGGTGTTGAGCATCCGCATTTGAATAAACGTCTTGTCGATATTTCGTCCCATTTCTCCGCCGAGGGCGTCAATCTCGCGCACGACATGCCCCTTGGCCGGGCCCCCGATCGAGGGATTGCACGGCATGAACGCGACCATGTCGAGATTGATGGTCAGCACCAGCGTGGAAAAGCCCAGACGGGCGGTGGCCAGCGCCGCTTCGCATCCCGCATGGCCCGCGCCCACCACGATGACATCATAGGAACCGGCCGCAAATCCCATGTTCCTCTACCTCCCTTTCCAAAACGTGTACAACCGCCTATTTCCCCAGACAAAACTGCGAGAAAATCTGATCAATCAAGGAATCACTGACCGCTTCTCCGATCACTTCTCCAAGCAGTTCCCAGGCAAGCCGCAGATCGATCTGAACGACATCGATCGGCATTCGCGCCTCCGCCGCATGAAGCGCATCTTCAAACGCCCGGCGGGCGCGCTGCAGCAAATCAATGTGCCGCACGTTGCTGACATAGGTCTGATCCGCCGTCTCGATGGATCCGCTGAAAAACATGTCGCTGATCGCCTGCTCCAGCCGGTCCAGCCCCTCCTCCCGCAGCGCGGACATGAGCACGACCCGCTCCTCGCCGAACCGGCGCCGAAGCTCCTCTACATCGAGCCTTCCAGGCAAATCCGTTTTGTTGACAATGACCAGAGCCGGCTTTTCCTCCACGCGCCGCAAGAGCTCCAGCTCTTCCTCCGACATCGGTTCGCTGTGGTTCAGCACAAACAGGATCAGGTCCGCTTCTTCCAGGGCGTGGCGCGACCGCTCGACTCCGATTTTTTCGACAATATCCGACGTTTCCCGTATGCCGGCCGTATCCAGGAGCTTCAACGGGATGCCCCGGATCGATACATACTCCTCGATGACGTCGCGGGTCGTTCCGGGAATATCGGTGACGATCGCCCGGTTTTCCCTGGCCAGGAGGTTCAGCAAGGAGGATTTGCCCACATTCGGCCTACCGACGATCGCCGTCACAATTCCTTCCCGCAGCACCTTGCCCGCGCGCGCGCCGGCGAGCAGCCGGTCGATCTCGTCCAGCATTTCCTGGCAGCGGCCCCGGATAAGCGCAGCGGTCGCTTCCTCCACATCGTGCTCCGGATAATCGATATTGACCTCGATATGCGCCATCAGTTCCACCAGCGACGTCCGCAGTTCCCGGATCCGCCTCGACAGCGCTCCTTGCGCCTGCTTCATGGCGATCGAATAAGCCCGGTCCGACTTCGAACGGATGAGATCGATGACCGCTTCCGCCTGGGTCAGATCGATCCGCCCGTTCAGAAAGGCGCGCTTCGTGAACTCGCCGGGTTCCGCCAGGCGGGCGCCATGCTCAAGCAGCAGCTCCAGGATGCGGCGAACCGGCACAAGTCCGCCGTGGCAGCTGATCTCCACCACGTCCTCCCGCGTGAACGACCGGGGAGCGCGCATGACGGTCACCAGTACCTCGTCCACCCTGTCACCGGTTGCGGGGTCGGTGATGAACCCATAATGGACCGTATGCGACGGAACCTGCTCCAGCCGCTGCCGGGAGCGAAACACGCGATCGGCCACCGCAACCGCTTCCGGCCCGCTCATGCGGATGACGGCGATGCCTCCTTCTCCCATCGGGGTGGAAATCGCCGCAATCGTATCCGAGATCGTTTCAATCAACGCAGTGCCACCCCTTTGCGACATTCGCAATACACTCGCAATACCTTCCAATAAGAAAACAAAACGCAATGACCCCGCGCGTCCGTCATTGCGAATCCATTTGTTCCATCCACGTTTCAAGTGCGGCTGATATGACTGGCTCAGTGCTCTATTTTAATGTAATGACGACCCTGCGGTTCGGCTCCTCGCCCTTGCTGTAAGTCTTGACCTTCGGATGGTTCTGCAGCCGGAAATGGATCACCCTGCGCTCCTGGGGCGTCATCGGCTCCAGCACGATCTCCTTTCCGGTGCGGACGACCCGCTCCGCCAGCCTTTCGGAAAGCTGCTCCAGAGTCTGCCTTCTCCGCTCGCGGAAATTTTCTGCATCCAGGATCACCCGGAGGAAACGGTCGGAATGACGGTTGGCCACAATGTTGGTCAGGTACTGCAGCGCATCCAGCGTCTGTCCCCGGCGGCCAATGAGGAGCCCCAGCTCCTTCCCCGACAGATTCAGGCGCACATCTTCTTCCCCGTCGATGCGCTCGATGGCCACCTCCTGGCCCATCGCATCAAACAGCTCGCGCAAAAAGGAGATGGCCTGATCAATCGGGTCCGGAATGACCTCCAGAGACACCTTCGCCTCTTTCGAGCCGATCAGACCGAACAGCCCCTTCGATGGTTGCTCCAGCACCTCGATGCGCACCCGGCTTTCGGGCACGCCCAATTGTTCCAGACCGTCGCGAATCGCTTCCTCCACAGTTTTCCCGGATACAGTGATCTTAGTCATTTGGAAAGGCCTCCCTTGGATTTGACTCCTTTAGAAGAAGACTGGTTTCCTCCAGTCTGAGTTCCTTTCTTTTTGAATCCACCGTACATGAAATAGGACTGCACCAGCGTGTACAGGTTGCTGTAGAACCAGTACAGCGGCAGGGCGGAAGCGAAGCTCATCGACATGACGAAAATGAGAATCGGAAAGATGATCATCAGGCTTCTCATCTGCGGAGGCGTCTGATCAGCCATCATCTTCTGCTGCACATAGGTTGCAAGCGCCGCAAGCAGAGGCAGGATGTAATACGGATCCGCTTCGCCCAGCTGCATCCAGAGGAAAGAATGGCTCCGGATCTCCTCGTTCCGGTAGATCGCATGGAACAGGGCGAACAGCACGGGCATCTGGATCAGAAGCGGAAAGCATCCCGCCAGCGGATTGACGCCGTGCATCTGGAACAGCTTCATCGTTTCTTCCTGCTGCTTCTGCGGATTGTTCTTGTATTTTTCCTGGATCTTTTTGATCTCAGGCTGAAGCGCCTGCATCGCCCTGGAGCTCTTGTATTGCTTCAGCGACAGCGGCAGGATCAGCGTGCGGATGACGATCGTGATGGCCAGGATGGCCAGTCCATATTCACCCCAGAAAAGATCGGCGAACCAATCGAGAGACCAGGAAAGCGGGTAGACGAAATACCGGTCCCAAAACCCGCCGTTGGGATCGATCGGTTTCATCTGCATGTCCGTGCCGCAGCCGGTCAACAACAGGATGCCTGCTGCAAGGAGCAAGGCAATGCCAATTTGTCTTCGTCTTGGTGACAAGTAGGTATCCTCCTAACTCCTGAGAACCAGTTCAATTCCCAAATTCAACTATATCATAAAAAGTGTTGCAAAAAAACAGAAAACGCCCGAAACATCCGACCCGTTTGATCCGCGCGGCCTGTGCCCGGCGCCGGCAACGGCCTTCACGTCCTGGCCCCCGCGGGATGCCGCAGCAGCTCGGCGCGGGACAGCACGTGACGGAGGCTTTTTTCCATCGCCGCATAATCCTGCTCCGCCGCGGCCTTCCGGGCAATGATCACAAGATCGTAGCCCGGCCGGATGAGATCCTGCCCGATCAGCTTGCGGACAATCTCCTTCACCAGCCTCCGGATCCGGTTTCGGACCACGGCTTTGCCCACCTTGCGGCTGACGGAAACGCCGAGCCGGATCTTCTCATTTTCCGGCCGGGGGTAATAATAGACGACAAACTGATAGTTCGCCGCCGATTTCCCGTTGCGGTACACGGCGGCGAAATCCTCCCGGCGGCTCAGGCGGTACCGCTTCTGCATGCACCGATCACCATCGCTTTCACTGACCCTGAAACGTTATTCATTATATCCTCAATAACCGCATGAAAAAACGCCCCCAAGTCCGGTTGACTCAAGGACGTCTGACAGCTTTCAAGCGCTGATCACTTTTCTACCCTTGCGACGGCGCGCCGCCAGCACCTTTCTGCCGTTCTTCGTGCTCATTCTCTTGCGGAACCCGTGCACCTTCTTGCGCTTTCTCACATTGGGCTGGAATGTCGGTTTCATGTTCAATCGCACCTCCTTCGAGGGTCATACTGCCCCAAATCGCGCTTTTTCCATGAAAAAAAGTCTTTTTCCATTAAATCATCCCGCGCCTGAAAAGTCAAGATCGTGTGATGTGGATATCATCCGCCGCTTCGTCCGTTGTGGCCATCGTTGTGGATATCCTTCGCCGGCGAAAGGAAACATTGTCGAATTACCCACAAACCTTTCAACAAAACGGACAACCTGTCGATAATATATCATACACAGGCTTTGATTTTGTGAATCGGTGTCAAAACTCGTTGATAACGAAGCGCGATTTTGTTAATATAATACTTGCTTTTCCTTGTGGATAACTCGCTGAAACCGTCTTGTTATCAACATTTTGTGGATAACAATGTGAACAAACCATCCCCATTCTTCATATTTCTATCCCCAATTTGTGGATGATTCGACATGCTCCGCCATGACCCTCATCCGCACCGCTTCACAGATAGAGACAATTGTCCAGCAATGATGGAGAGAGAACCGCACTGTAAATCGCCAACCATACCGTTCGCATTTCAGAAGGGGTGAAACCTGTGGACAGCCGCACCGAAGAACTATGGCAGAACGTTCTGGAAATCATTCAGGGCAAACTGAGCCGTCCGAGCTTTGAAACCTGGATGAAATCCACACAGGCGCTGGTGCTGAACGAATCGATCGCGATCATCAGCGCGCCCAACATGCTTGTAAAAGACTGGCTGGAAAACCGGTACAACAAGATGATCCGTGACTCCATTGAAGAGGTTACCGGCAACAAGGTAACCCTGAAAATCGTGCTGGACGGCGATTCCGAGCAGAGTCCCAGGACAAAGCCCGCCGCAAACGGACCCTTCGTGCATGTTCCGCAGGAGGAACCTCCGACGACGATGCTGAATCCGAAGTACACCTTCGACACTTTTGTCATCGGCTCCGGCAACCGCTTTGCCCATGCGGCATCGCTGGCCGTGGCCGAGGCGCCGGCCAACGCGTACAACCCGCTTTTTCTGTACGGTGGCGTCGGACTCGGCAAAACGCATCTGATGCATGCCATCGGACACTACATACTGGAGCACAATCCGAGCGCGAAGGTGCTGTACATTTCTTCCGAGAAGTTCACGAACGAATTCATCAACGCCATCCGCGACAACCGCGGCGAAAGCTTTCGCAACAAGTACCGCAACATCGACATTCTGCTCATAGACGACATCCAGTTTCTGGCCGGCAAGGAGCAGACCCAGGAGGAGTTTTTCCACACGTTCAATGCGCTCCACGAAGAGCACAAGCAGATTGTCATTTCCAGCGACCGTCCGCCAAGGGAAATCCCGACGCTGGAAGAGCGGCTCAGATCCCGGTTCGAATGGGGACTGATCACCGACATCCAGCCTCCGGATCTGGAAACGAGAATCGCCATCCTGCGCAAGAAAGCCAAGGCGGAAAATCTGGAAATACCCAATGAAGCAATGATGTACATCGCCAGCCATTTCAATACGAACATCCGCGAGCTGGAAGGCGCTTTAATCCGCGTCGTCGCCTATTCGTCCATGGTCAACCAGGACATCACCGTCCATCTGGCGGCGGAAGCGCTCAAGGACATCATTCCCCAAAACCGTCCGACGGAAATCACGATCCAGCGAATCCAGCAGGCGGTGGGCGAATTTTTCGGATTGAAACCGGAGGAGTTTTCCGCCAGAAAAAGGACCCGCTCGGTGGCGTTTCCAAGGCAGATCGCCATGTACCTGTCGCGGGAACTGACCGATCTGTCCCTGCCCAGGATCGGAGAAGCCTTCGGCGGGCGCGACCACACCACAGTCATCCACGCGCACGAAAAAATATCGTCATCGCTGAAAACCGACCAGGAATTATACAAGATCATCCAGGAGCTGACGGGCAAACTGAAAAACCCCTCTTGATAACCGATGAGCCTGTACACATTTTATGCACATGTGGATAGGCTCATCCGCTTGTTTCAAAGGGACTTGTCCACAATATCCGGAACATCTATTACTATTACTTCTATTCATACAACAAAAAATGATATGATTAGGGTAGACACAAGCAACGAACGGAGTGAATACAATTGAAGTTCACCATTCTCAAGGATGAGCTGAACGAATCGATTCAGCACGTTTCCAAAGCTCTTTCCAGCCGGACGACGATCCCGATCCTGACAGGCATCAAGCTGGACGCGGACGAAACGGGAGTCGTGCTGACGGCCAGCGATACGGAAATATCGATTCGCAGCCACATCCCCGCGGAGCGGGAAGGAGAAATCATTGTAACTTTGGAAAAATCCGGCAGCATTGTCATTCCAGGGAAGCTGTTCAGCGAACTGATCCGCAAGCTGCCCTCCGACCATGTGGAATTCACCCTGCTGGATTCCCACCATGTGCTGATCCGATCCGGCAGCACCGAGCTGCAGATGGCCGGGCTCGATCCGGAGGAATATCCGCTGCTTCCCACATTGAGGGAAGACCGGATGTTTTCCATTTCCAGCGACCTGCTGAAAAAAATGATCCGGGAAACGATCTTTGCCGTCTCCACCAATGAGAGCACTCCCGTGCTGACCGGCGTGCTGTGGACATTGAACGACGGGGTGCTGAAATTCGTGGCGACGGACCGGCACCGCCTGTCCACGACAGAAAACAGGCTGGACGGAGCGGAAGGACTCTCGTTCCATCATGTGGTCATTTCCGGCAAAAATCTGTCCGAACTGTACAAGCTTCTGTCCGATCAAAGCCAGCAGATCGACGTCGTCGTGTCCGACAGCCAGGTCCTGTTCAAGATCGACCGGCTGCTGTTCTACACCCGCGTCCTGGACGGGACCTATCCGGACATTTCCCGCATCATCCCGCAGGCGTGCCAGACGGAGATGGTCGTTCCGACGAAACAGTTCCACGATGCCATGGACCGCGCCTACCTGCTCAGCCGGGAAGAGAAAACGAACATCGTCAAACTGTTCACGTCCGGATCCAACACCATCGAGCTTTCTTCCAGCCTGACGGAGCTCGGGCGAATGACGGAACAGATCGAGGCGGAATCGATCACGGGACAGGAAGTCCGCATTTCGTTCAACTCCCGCTACATGCTGGATGCGCTCAAATCGATCGATTCCGAATATATCCACATCGGGTTCACCGGCCCGATGAGCCCGATCCTTGTCCATCCGCGCGAGCACCAGCGGCTCCTGCACCTCATCCTGCCCTACCGGACCTCCGGCTGACGGCGATCGGGTGAGCGGAATATGGCGCAAATTGTACGCATCAAGGAAGAATACATCACCCTCGGCCAGCTGCTGAAATTGACCGACTGCGTGTCCACCGGCGGCCAGGTGAAGCCGTTTTTGCAGGAAAACGCCGTGCTCGTCAACGGGCAGCCGGAAGCGCGGAGGGGGCGGAAGCTGTACCCCGGGGATCGCGTTGAAGTGGGCGGCTTCGGAATCTTTGAAGTGGAGAGTTCGTCTTGAGGCTCAAAGCGCTGCGTCTGGAAGGCTATCGCAACTATGGCCGGCTCGATCTGGAGATCCGCCGGAATATCAACCTGTTCGTCGGACCGAACGCGCAGGGGAAAACGAACCTGCTGGAAGCGATCTATGTGCTCGCCCTCACCCGGTCGCACCGCACCCACCGGGACAAGGAGCTGATCGGCTGGAACAGCGAATCGGCGAAGCTGTACGCGGAGGTGGAGCGCCGGTACGGCACGGGCAAGCTGGAAATGCTGATCACTCCGCAGGGAAAAAAGACGAGAATCAACGGGCTGGAGCAGCGGAAACTGAGCCAGTATGTCGGTTCCCTCAACGTGGTGCTGTTTGCCCCGGAGGATCTCGAGCTGGTCAAGGGATCGCCGGCCATCCGCAGGCGGTTTCTGGACATGGAAATCGCCCAGGTGCACCCTTCCTACCTGCATCACCTGGGACAGTACCAAAGGGCGCTGGCGCACCGCAACCGGCTGCTGAAGGAGATGTCCTCCTCGCCCACCCGGGCGCAGGCGGGCATGCTGGATGTGTGGAGCGAGCAGCTGGCCGCCCACGGTATTAAAATCATGCAAAAACGTCAACACTTTATTCAGAAACTGGAAAGATGGTCCAGGACCATCCACGAGGGCATCACCGGGGGCAGAGAGCGGCTTGACATCGCCTACGCCCCTTCCGTTTCCGCGGCCGATTTCGATGATGAATCTACTGTTTTTGAACAATTTATGGTAAAGTTAACGGAGATGAAAGATCAGGAGTTGCGCAGGGGCACGACCCTTGTCGGTCCGCACCGGGACGATCTTGTTTTTTTTATTAACGGAAAAGAAGCTCAGGTGTTCGGCTCCCAGGGGCAGCAGAGAACCGTGGCGCTGTCGTTGAAACTGGCGGAAATCGAGTGCATTTGTCAGGAGGTCGGAGAGTATCCCGTGCTGCTTCTGGACGATGTCCTGTCCGAGCTGGACCGGCATCGCCAGACGCAGCTCATCCGGACGTTTCAGGACAAGGTGCAGACATTCGTTACGGCGACGGACATCGGGACCGTGGATCTGAACCAGCTGAAGGACGCGCAGGTTTATCAGGTGCTGGATGGCGCAATTTCCGGCGTATGATCATGTTTTTTGCGAGGAGATGACCGATTCATGTTCGTGCATTTGGGCGGGGAAAAGGTGATCCGCATGTCGGAGCTGATTGCGATCCTGGATCTCTCCACGGAGCAGTCCGTCGCCGTTCACAGTGAGTATATCGCGCAGGCGGAGCGGAGAAACGCGGTGGAAAGGATCGGGGATGAGGCGCCCAAATCCCTCGTGGTCACGGACGACAGGCTGTACTATTCGCCCATTTCATCCACCACGCTGAAAAAACGGGTGCAGGTGATGAATGAGCGGATGTTCTTGCTGTAACCACAACTGAACCAGGAAACGGGTGAAAACAGACGATGTCGATCAATCATAGTACCTACGATGAGAGCCAGATTCAGGTATTGGAAGGCCTGGAGGCGGTTCGCAAAAGGCCCGGCATGTACATCGGGTCGACCAGCTCCAGGGGATTGCACCATCTCGTCTGGGAAGTGGTCGATAACAGCATCGACGAGGCGCTGGCCGGGTACTGCACCAAAATCGATGTCATCGTGCATCAGGACAACAGCATTACGGTCATTGACAACGGCCGCGGCATCCCGGTGGGCGAGCACTCCAAGATGAAAAAATCGACCCTCGAGGTCGTGCTGACCGTGCTGCACGCCGGCGGCAAATTCGGCGGCGAGGGATACAAGGTTTCCGGCGGCCTGCACGGCGTCGGCGTTTCCGTCGTCAACGCCCTGTCCGAGCATCTGGTGGCGCGGGTCAAGCGCGACGGCCACATCTACGAGCAGGAATACCGCCGCGGCGTCCCGCAGTCGGAACTTCGCGTCGTCGGAGACACGGAGGAAACGGGCACGGAGATCACGTTCAAGCCGGACCCGGACATTTTTACCGAAACGACCGAATTCGATTACGAGGTGCTGCAGTCCCGCATCCGCGAACTGGCCTTTCTGAACAAGGGCATCGAGATCAATTTGCTGGACGAGCGCACGGGCCAATCCCACTCCTACATGTACGAAGGCGGAATCATTTCCTTTGTCGAGTTTCTGAACCGCAACCGGGAAGTGCTGCATGAAAAGCCGATTTACATGGAGGGGGAACGGGATCATATCATGGTCGAAATCGCCCTCCAGTACAATGACGGTTACAGCGAAAACATCTACAGCTTCGCCAACAACATCAATACCCACGAGGGCGGCACCCACGAACAGGGGTTCAAGACCGCCCTGACCCGGATCATCAACGATTATGCCCGGAAAATGAACCTGATCAAGGACAACGACGCCAATCTGACCGGAGACGACGTGCGGGAAGGACTGACGGCGATCATCTCGGTGAAGATTCCGGAGCCGCAGTTCGAAGGGCAGACGAAAACAAAGCTCGGCAACAGCGAGGCGAGGGGCATCGTTGAGTCGTTGTTTTCGGAAAAGTTCACCGAGTTTCTCCAGGAAAATCCGGCGGTTGCCCGGAAAATCGTGGACAAGGCCCTGCAGGCCGCAAGGGCGCGGGAGGCGGCGCGAAAAGCAAGGGAGTTGACGCGGCGGAAAAACGCGCTGGAAGTAAGCTCCCTGCCGGGGAAACTGGCGGATTGCTCTTCCCGGGACGCCTCCATCTGCGAGCTGTTCATCGTCGAAGGCGACTCCGCGGGCGGGAGCGCGAAGCAGGGCCGGGACCGGCATTTTCAGGCGATCCTGCCCCTCAGGGGCAAGATTCTGAATGTGGAGAAAGCGCGGCTGGACAAGATTCTTTCCAACGCCGAAATCCGCGCCATCATCACGGCGCTCGGCACCGGGATCGGGGACGATTTCGACATCACAAAGGCGCGCTACCACAAGATCATCATCATGACCGACGCCGACGTGGACGGGGCGCACATCCGCACCTTGCTTCTGACGTTTTTCTACCGGTATATGCGGCAGATCATCGAGGCCGGGTATGTATACATCGCGCAGCCGCCGCTTTATAAAATTTCCCAGGGGAACAAAACGGTGCGTTACGCCTACAATGAAAAGCAAAAAGAGGAAATCCTGAAGGAGCTCGGCGACAATCCGCGCCCGACGCTGCAGCGCTACAAGGGTCTGGGCGAAATGAATCCGGAGCAGCTCTGGGAGACGACGATGGAGCCGGGCAGCCGGACGCTCCTGCAGGTTACGATTCAGGATGCGATCGAGGCGGACGACATTTTCGACACGCTGATGGGTGACAACGTGGAGCCGCGCAGGGAGTTCATCCAGGCCCACGCCAAGTTTGTGCAAAACCTTGATATCTAGTCGGGAGGTCAAGCATGGCTGACGACAACAGGCAGATCAGTGTAAGAGATATCGGAGCGGAAATGCGCGGTTCCTTTATGGAATATGCGATGAGCATCATTGTCAGCCGCGCCCTTCCGGATGTTCGCGACGGGCTCAAGCCCGTGCACCGGCGCATTCTGTATGCGATGTCGGAGCTGGGCATGTCACCGGACAAGCCCTTCAAGAAATCGGCCAGAATCGTCGGGGAAGTCATCGGGAAATACCATCCCCACGGAGATGCCGCCGTCTATGAAACGATGGTGCGCCTCGCCCAGGATTTTTCCATGCGCTACATGCTGGTGGAGGGCCACGGCAACTTCGGCTCCATCGACGGCGATTCCGCCGCGGCCATGCGCTATACGGAAGCCCGTCTGTCCAGGCTTGCGATGGAGATGCTGCGCGACCTGAACAAGGAAACCGTCGATTTCGTTCCGAACTATGACGGCGAGGAAAAGGAGCCGGCGGTTCTGCCATCGCGTTTTCCGAACCTGCTGGTGAACGGTTCGTCGGGCATCGCCGTCGGCATGGCGACCAACATCCCTCCCCATAACCTGGGGGAAGTCATCGACGGCCTGCAGGCGCTCATCCGCAATCCGGACCTGACGCCGCTGGAGCTGATGCATTACATCAAAGGGCCGGATTTTCCGACGGGAGGCTACATTCTCGGCCGCGAAGGGATCAGGCAGGCTTATCTGACCGGCCGGGGCAGCATCACGATCCGGGCGAAGACGGAAATCGAGGATGAGGGCGGCGGCAAGTCGCGCATCATCGTCACCGAGCTGCCGTACCAGGTCGTCAAGGCAAGGCTGATTGAAAAAATCGCCGAGCTCGTGCGCGACAAAAAAATCGACGGCATCACCGATCTGCGTGACGAATCGGACCGCAACGGCATGCGCATTGTCATCGAGCTCAGGCGGGACGTCAACCCGAATGTGGTGCTGAACAACCTGTACAAGCACACCGCGATGCAGTCGACCTTCGGCATCAACATGCTGGCGCTCGTCCAGCGGGAACCGAGGGTGCTCAACCTGAAGGAAATTCTGCATTATTATTTGCAGCATCAGATAGAAATCATTCGCCGCAGAACGGAATATGATTTAAACAAGGCCCAGGCCCGCGCCCATATTCTGGAAGGCTTGCGGGTGGCGCTGGACCACCTGGACGAAGTCATCCATCTCATCCGCAATTCCCGTTCCGACGAGGAAGCCCGCAGCGGCCTGATGAGCCGGTTTTCGCTGACGCACGAACAGGCGCAGGCGATCCTCGACATGCGGCTGCGCCGCCTGACCGGACTGGAGCGGGAAAAGATCGAGGAAGAGTACGCGGAACTGGTGAAAAAAATCGCGGAATACCAGGCGATCCTGGCCGACAACCGGCTTGTGCTCAACATCATCAGCGAGGAACTGCAGGAAATCCGCGAGCGGTTTGGCGACGAGCGCCGCACCGAAATTCGCGTCGACGAAGGAGAGGAGATTCTCGACGAGGACCTTATCCCGCGGGAGGACGTCGTCATCACGATCACCCATTCCGGCTACATCAAGCGGCTGCCGGTGTCGACCTACCGCAGCCAGAAGCGCGGCGGCAAGGGCGTGATCGGGATGGACACGAAGGAAGACGACTTCGTCGAGCACCTGTTTGTGACGAATACGCACCATTACCTGCTGTTCTTCATGAACAACGGGAAGGTGTACCGGCTCAAGGCGTACGAGGTGCCGGAGCTGGGACGGACGGCCCGCGGCACGCCGGTCATCAACCTGATCCAGATCGAGCCGGGTGAAACGATCAGCGCCGTCATCCCGGTGGAGGATTTCGAAGAGGGCAAATATCTGTTCTTTGCCACCAGGCAGGGCATCGTCAAGAAAACGCCGCTGATCGATTACATCAACATCCGCAAGGTCGGCCTCATTGCCCTTAGCCTGAGGGAGGACGACGAGCTGATCAGCGTCAAGCTGACCGACGGCGGGCAGCAGATCATCATGGGAACCGCCAATGGGATGTCGATCCGGTTTGCCGAGGAGGAGGTGCGACCGATGGGCCGCTCCGCCACCGGTGTCAAGGGCATTTCCGTGGACGCCGATGACAGCGTGATCGACATGGATGTGGTGGACGAATCTTGCGATGTGCTCATCGTGACCGCCAAGGGCTACGGGAAGAGAACGCCGGTCAGCGAATACCGCATCCAGTCCCGGGGCGGAAAGGGCATCAAGACGATCAACGTGACGGAAAAGAACGGTCCGGTCGTCGGACTGAAAATCGTCAGCCCCGACGAGGACCTGATGGTCATCACCGCTTCGGGAACGCTCATCCGCACCGGCATCGCCGGCATTTCACAGATGGGCCGGTATGCGCAGGGCGTGAAGCTGATCAACATCCGCGAGGATGACGAGGTGGCGACCGTGACGCGGGTAGCCAACAGCGGGGATGAGGTGGAGACGCACACCGGAGAATCCGGTTCTGGCGAATCCGGCGAATCCGGCGAAGCTGGCGATGTTGGCGAATAACATTTCGCTCGGCAATTTTGGCCGAAGCGCGTTTCGCGCGACTCAGGAATGATGGCTGACTCAAGCAGGAAACTGTCCGGGTGTTATCGAATCGACTGATTAGCGAGAAGATAAGGTGGTGACTCCATGCCTCAGGTCACGATCAATCAGTTGAAATCCGGGGAAATTCTGGCCGAAGACGTGATGACCAAGATGGGCAACCTCCTTTTGCAGAAGGGAAGCCGCATCACGCAGCGGGAAATTGAAATCCTGCGCGCCTTTTTGATCGAGCAGGTGAATGTGGAATATCCGCAGCAAAAGCAGGTCACATCGGCCGCCAAAGATGTGGCCGAAGAGGCGATCACCAATATCCGGCTCGAGCATTTCTACAGGGCCTACGATGAAATGCTGGAACTGCACAAGAAAGTGTTTTTGTCCGCCGCGCCGGGCATGAACCTGCCGGTGATGGACCTTCGGGCGAAGCTGGACCGGCTGATCGGACTGATCGATCAGTACAATCCGCTGACATTCGCTCCGCGGCGCTACCATGTGGACGATTACCTGCATCACAGCGGCGTGCTGACGGCTTTGACCTCCTATTTGATCGCGGTCTGGAACGACGTGCCGAAGAAGGATCATATTCCGATCAGCATGGGAGCCCTGCTGCACGATATCGGCAATATGGTCATTGACCAGGCCATTTTCAAAAAGACCGGCAAGCTGACCCGGGACGAGATGGAGGAAATGAAAAAGCACACCGTCAACGGGTACAACATCCTGAAGATGGTGACGACCATCAATGAAGGAACGAAACTTTGCGCCCTGCAGCATCACGAGCGAATGGACGGGGGCGGCTATCCGCTTGGACTCAAAGGTACGGGCATTCATCTGTATGCCCGAATCGTCGCCATCTCCGACACGTTCCATGCGATGACGCTGAACCGCCTGCACAGGCAAAAGACATCCCCTTACCTGGTGCTGGAAGAGCTGCACCAGGAAACGTTCGGCCGGCTCGATCCGATTCTCGTCAATAAATTCATCGAGCGGCTGACTCAATTCAACATCGGAACCGTCGTCAGGCTGAACACGGGACAGATCGGAGAAATCGTGTTTACAGAGGCGGCGCATCCGACCCGTCCGTGGGTGAAAATCGACGGGGAGATCATCAATCTCAACCTCAACCGGAAATTATACATTTCGGAAGTTATCAAGGTTTAGGAACGCAAGACCGTGCCGGATGAACCCGCGCGGACGTGCATGCGCGGACGTGCAGGTGAGAGAGAATCAGGTGAATGTTCATCCAGGTGGGTGGCAGATCTGCGGCCGCTGCTTTCGGGCAGCGGCCGTTTCCATTTATTGCACTTGATTTGTCCCCGGGCAGTATGATAAATTGTATATCCGCGGTTGGGATTCATGATTGAGATTGACCTGACCTGAACCATCAGGAATCCATCCGCCGAATCCATCCGCCGGAAGGATGCAAACAATTTCCAGAAAAAAAGTTGTTGCATTCCACCATCGAAATATGTTATATTAAAAAAGTCGCCGCTTGAAACGGCGGTGGCGAACTTGCCCTTTGAAAACTGAACAAAATGAACGTGCGAACGTCAAAATTCCTTGCCGAATCCGTCGTTGGACGGAGGAGGCGGGCAACGTGAGAAGTTAAGAGCGAATCAGCTCTTCGGATATGGCTGGGTTACCAGCCGCTTTATTGGAGAGTTTGATCCTGGCTCAGGACGAACGCTGGCGGCGTGCCTAATACATGCAAGTCGAGCGGAGCTGGTTGAGCGGAAGTCTTCGGATGGAAGCTTGATGAGCTTAGCGGCGAACGGGTGAGTAACACGTAGGCAACCTGCCCGCAAGACCGGGATAACTCACGGAAACGTGGGCTAATACCGGATAAGCGGTGCTCTCGCATGAGGGGACCGGGAAAGGCGGAGCAATCTGCCACTTGCGGATGGGCCTGCGGCGCATTAGCTTGTTGGCGGGGTAACGGCCCACCAAGGCGACGATGCGTAGCCGACCTGAGAGGGTGATCGGCCACACTGGGACTGAGACACGGCCCAGACTCCTACGGGAGGCAGCAGTAGGGAATCTTCCGCAATGGACGAAAGTCTGACGGAG
>Ga0207866_1001277_pt1 | contig 25731 bp, 32 predicted proteins | sample HigsolmetaAR203D_FD_184835 | JGI IMG/M metagenome (GOLD analysis project Ga0207866, IMG submission 184835) | Ionic liquid and high solid enriched microbial communities from the Joint BioEnergy Institute, USA - AR20-3-D (SPAdes) (version 2) ...
AGTCGCTGCTTCTCTTCGTTGGCTTCTTTCAGTTTCGTAGCCAATCCAATGATGAAGTCTGGATCACTGAGTGTTTTTTCGATGGTTTCTGGCGTCATATATGCGCCGTGTTTGCGGATAGAGGGGAGAATTTCTTCAAATACATACCGCTCAAACTTTTCTGCGTCTGGAAGTCGGGACTTAACAATCAACCTATACAGGTTTCCCTCATCGATGAACTTCATTTGCTGTCTTCTTCCAAGCGAATCGATGACCTCGCGAAATGCGACCCCATCCGGACGACAGTGTTTCGTTATTGCATCATGAGGATTCGTATACCCAAGGGCAAGTGCCGTTTGTGTTGCTCCGAACATTTCCTTGCCGTCAATGATAGCAACCTCCACCTTTCCAAATCGTGGATGGTTGAAGATTTGAAGTTTCATGATTAATCACCCTTTCACGCTGATTTTTGGTCATCATGTGTTACATCGTCAGTAAAAAAAATATCTCTTTCATCCACATCCAGAGCGTCGGCTATACGGAACATCAGTTGACCGCTAATCGTTTTTCTCTCGCCACGCTCAATTGCGTATATTGTTTGTCTACTAGTTTTTGCACGCTTGGCGAGGGTAGAAATTGGCATACCACGACGTTCACGAATTTCTCTCAACTTGTTCTTCATGTGTTACACCTCCTTGATAGAAATGTATCACACGAATTACAAGGCTGTCAAGTATGAATTACAATAATTCTTGTCGTACTTGTTGTAAAGTATGTATGACAGGCGGTAACACTATGTAATGCATTACGCTTGGTTGCTATAAATGACAAGGAAAGGCGGTGATACTTTGTCTGAGGTAGGAAAGCTGATGAGAAGAATCAGGGGAAAGGATTCGCTGAGGACAGCCCAGGAAAAAACAGGGATTAGTCATAACTACTTGAGCATTTTAGAGAAGGGCGTTGATCCTCGGACAGGATCACCTATTAAACCATCTCCCGATACATTAAAGGCATTCGCAAAAGGGTATCCAGAGGTAACGTATGAGGAATTGATGCGAGTGGCTGGGTACATTGAAAGAGTCGAAGAATCGAATTCACCATATATCATCAACGATCAAGCGAGGAACGATGCTATAAAAGACGTCATAGACGCCTACAACCGCTTGCCGCCACATAAGCAAAAAATCGTTGATGATATGATTAAAGCATTATCAGAGGAATGATGCCAAATAAAGTACTAAACAATTTTTTTAAGGGCTTGAATCAGATGATCCAGTTCTTGATCATTCACCCCCTTTAACCGAGTGATTAAGTGATTGATCTGTTCCCGACTTGCATTTGATAGAAAGACCTCCAATCTGTTTGCCATAGGTTCAGCAGCTCCTTTATTTATATACTGAATGAAGGAGTTATCAATTTTATACGATGTTCCTTTATAATACAGAACACATGTTCGCTTTTCAAGGTAAAAAAATACGAATATGACGAGGGTGAGTTATGGTATTTCGTCCGACGAAGTGCCTTCTCCCTCAACTCTTGCAGGAGCGACACATCGATCCAGTCGTGTTCTACCATGAATATTTATCATCCAAGTATGGCAATCATACCAGATTTCACAAGATTATCAAGTGAAATCGCTTCCGTAATTGGAATGGTTTGTCTCACTGCAATCATCATCACGATAATCCGAAGGAAATAATGGAGCTGATCCAACATGGAACGTTTACCTCACGGTGAATACGTAATATACCTTAGAAAAAGCCGTGCTGATCTGGAAGCAGAAGCACGCGGAGAAGGCGAAACATTAGCAAAGCATAAAAAGGCCTTATTCAAGCTTGCCAATCACTATAAATTGAATATTGCAGAAGTATACGAGGAAATCGTCTCCGGCGAACGATTAACAGACCGCACAGAAATGCTGCGTCTCCTGGACAGGTTGAATGATGACCCACCAGCCGGCGTTCTCGTGATGGATCTCGACCGATTAAGCCGTGGGAGTATGCAAGAGCAAGGATTCATTCTGGAGACATTTCGCAGCAACAATGTCCTTATTGTCACACCAACAAAGGTTCTTGATTTGAATGATGAGTCTGATGAATTCCAGGCCGATATATCCTCTCTTTTCGCAAGACGTGAATTAAAGATGATCACTAGACGTTTACAACGAGGAAAGGATCTGTCTGCGGAATCCGGTAATTTTGTATCCACGAGACCTCCTTATGGATATGATATTCATTTCCTTGAAGACGGCAGCCGTACTCTTAAACCAAACGATCAGGCTGATATTGTAAGATTGATGTTTCAATGGGCTGATGAAGGGATAAGTACGAGGGATATAGCTGAAAGATTAACGAAAATGAACATCCCCACTTACTTCGGGAGAAAAGAGTGGAACTTTAACGTTGTATTGCAGATCCTTCATAATCCTGTCTATATCGGACGAATCCAGTTTAGAAAAACATCACGACGCAAGATTAACCGACCGGATAAGAAGTACGACATCAAGAAACGCCCAGCGGATAAAATGATCGACGTTCAAGGAAAACATCCGGCCATCATTGACGAATCGTTGTTTCGACGTGTACAAAAAAGGCTGAGCGATAATGTTTTGGTCAGAACCAAAAAGTCTTTAGCACCTGTAAATGCTCTTGCAGGAATCGTAAAATGCGGCAAATGCGGATTTACGATGGTGTATAAACGTCATCCACTTAATAAGGAGTTAGGGTATCTAAGGTGCAATAACTTACACTGCAATGCCAGGCTTTCAAGGTATGATCTCATCGAAGAAAAAATACTGAACTTTTTGAATGAGTGGCTTAAAGGCATGAAGATAGACATTAAGTCACGTAAGCCGCGGACTCCCAACACAATCATCGTGAAGGAAAAGTTGATCAATGAGTTGAAAGATCAACTGAAAACATACGAGGAACAACGGATGAAGCAATTCGACCTCCTGGAACAAGGAATTTATACGCAAGAGGTCTTTCTCGAACGTTCCAGAACACTTGCCGAGAGGATTGAGGAAACGACCAAACGGTTGAATCAGCTGACAGAGGAAATAGAAATTGAACGGACTAGACAGAAAAACCAAAAAGAGATCGTGCCGAAGGTTGAACAGGCGATCAAGTATTATAAAACATCGAAGGATGTACAAAAAAAGAACCTTGTACTGAAAGGAATCATTCATGAAGTGAAGTATTGGAAAGAGAAGAATCAAACAGGTGATGATTTCACAATCGAGATCACACCTAAGTTCCCGGGAGAGTAGTTATCATTCTATGGTTTGCAAATTGACCATGTATTGATAACTACTTTTTTATTTACGATTACCACAACCACCACAAGAAAGCCCCTGCTTATGCAGGGGCTTTCTACTTAATTTTCTACTTACATATTACTTATGCAATCGTCTTCCCTTTCTGAGTCGGAAGCATGAGTTCATACTGTTCGGCAAGCTGATATAGGGTATACAGTTTTCTCTCGGCATCAGCTGCGTATTGCCCATTGTTGTAATAGATGCTGTATAGGTGGTTGACACGAGCATAGAGTTCTTGTATGGCGATCGCACGATGTTCTGCTGTCCTCCTGTATTCCATTTCCATGATGATCTGGCGAACGTCATTCCTCACCTGATTCATGTCAAATCCCGGACATGCTGTGTTGTGCGTGATCTCGCCATGCCCTTTCACTTCATCGACTGGAATTCCGAAGATCTCCATGACGGTGATGATGGCTCCGTACAACGCCTGACGTTCATCATTGGTGAGAGATCGCTGCGTGAAGTTCCCTTCTACAACAATGGCAATGGTGTCGTAGTTGTTGGATTGTGTGTGCCAGGTTAAGGCCAAGAGATCGTTCACCTGCTGGATCTTTCCGCCTTTGATGTAGATGTGGTAGGCGATACCTCCATAATCCTTGCTGATATGATAGTTCGCATGCCCTGCTGCTGTTCCTTCTACCCCCGTATGATGAACGGAGATACGCTTGATGTCGCTGAATGAGCGTGGCCCCGATCTTACCGAACCATCCTGACGGCGAAGTGGCATTGTGAGCCATGAACCCTTTGGATTCTTTGGCAGCTTATCTGTGATATCCTCGATATCCGGCAAGTGAAATGGCAGATCACTCGCCAACTTGATCTGCCTGAGAGTAGTCAACTGCGTCATTCTGCTTCGCCCCCCTCGCTCTGGCTGTATCGATTGCAGATTCACCAATAATCCATGAGATCACAAGGCCGGCGAATGTGAGAACTGTGTCCTGATCGATACCGAGATCAAGACCATCGTTCAGAACGACAAGAATTGCCGTAATCACGGCCATCCAGAACTTCCTGCTTTTGAAGCGTTGCATTAGTTTCAACCTCCTTAAAGTCATGTGTCGTTTGACAGATTGGACAATAGATAACACCTTTCGTGACAATATGAAACGTTTTGATGAGATTGGTTGAGTATTTGCTTCTGATGGCTTTAAGGTATTCGCATTCCATGTAATTCCCCTTTCTTTCAGTAACAGATCGATTTTTGCTTCTATGCGCTGTTGATTTTGAACATATTCCTTGACCTCTGACTCATCTTGAAACAGCCAAGGGATGAACTTCTGCATCCGTTTCTTGATCCTTCTCTGGCGCAGGATGACATATAGAACTGCCCCTAGACTGGATAAGGTCAGACCGTTCCTCCATATCGCATATCCGGCTTCGATCAGAAAGTCGTACAAATTGATCACCCTCATACAAGAGCATGTCAGGCGTTGGATCCGGTGGTGGATAGAATCGGCGTAGTATACGCAGCGTCTCGTCCGAAACAGTTGTGCTCATCGGCTCCATTCCAATCATAGGCATCACTCTCCAATAGGAAGAGGACGCATTACTGCGCCCTCTATCGGTTTAATATGGGGATTCCCAGTTCTCTAAGCTGAGAATTGACGTTGATGTAGATTTCGTTGATCTGCTGTTGAATTTCACGTGTGCGCTGCGATTTCTCCTGAGCGGAAAGACTCTTATCGGCGTTGATCTCTCGTTTCATCTGATTCAATTGACTAAGAACCTTAGATATAGATCCTTGCGCCTGTGATGTGAGCGCCCTTCGTACCTCATCGTTGTACCATTCAGGTAATGGTGCGCCAGCTTCTTGATAGTCTCGATATGCATTATTCAACATATCCTTCGCTCGATAGAAGTCATCTGACAGCGTATTGGTGAACTCCGGATCCACGATGAAGTTTCTGAGAACCGTGTTTCGTGCTGTACCTCCCCCATAATCGGATGTTAACGGAAGAAGTAGCCTTGCAGGGTCACCACCGTAGGAACGAATGACATAATCTATCTTCATCGGACTCCAACCGGTCTGCTCTCCCAACCACCTCGCTACAGATGTGGTTCTCTCATCATATCGATACTGTGGCGATCTGTCTTGTACTCTCAGAGGTTCAATAGGCGCGCCGGTGAACGATTGATTACCCATAGCACCAAGGATCGGTCCAACAGCCGTAGCATTCGCCACGCCCCACATACTCTGCTCGATTCCACCGCCCTGTGCGATTCCTTGCGCTGCACCAGAGATAATAGGAGGTGTAAAGGCATCCACAAGGGCATCTGTAGCGCCCTTAAACGCTTCTGGATCACCATCTTTATATGCTTCGAGAAAATCTACCATAAGCGCACCAAGAGCGTTCCATTCAGGGGAAAGAGGAATCTTGACGAATGTTCCATCTTCGTTTTTCGACACAATGAGATTCCGGTATTTCTCACGAGCGGTCAACTTCTGATAATCCGGATCATCATGGAACTGCATGTACTCGTAGAACTTTGGAACAAGAATCCCCAACCCCACTAAAGCGGTTGTTTTGACGGGATTCTGTTTCCACGTCCTGCCGAATCTGTACAACCCCTGAATAGCTGCGTTATTGTATGGGATCATTGATTCCAGCATCTGTGACTGCCTACCTCTGCGGCTCCAGTTTGTGGTGATCTCCCGAGCATAGTTCATGGCTTCACGAACATTATCCGGTGTAGGTTCACCGCCAAGCTGACGCAACTTATAGTGGTATGCCGCGATCCGGTTCACGTTTTCCGCAATATCTGAAACTTTAAGTGACAACTTATAAGGTGCAAGGACAGTCTTGCCAACTGCTCGTCCAATGGTGCGTGGACTGAGTAATGGATCAAGGCGTATATCCGATACGCTACGTCTGAGGTTCCGTTCCCCTCTGAGAGCTGCCGAATATCCACCACCTGCCCGATAGTAGGCTTGTGCCATGTCTCTTAATCCAGGAATCCTTAATGCGTCTGCAATCGAACTGACGATAGCACTCATCAAGTAACCGGCATGAGCAAGTGGATTCTCGGCTTGAATAAATGCCTGTGCCACGTCCATCGTCGCACCCTTTGCTGCGAATAGTGGAGCGAGTGCTCCTGTTGCCCCTTGCTTCACCAGATTGGAGAGATTGGTCATGATGTTCAGAACGATATTGGACTGTTCAGCACCCATTCCCAATAGGGCTTTTAGTGCCTCGGGATCATGGACTTTCACATAGACCGGTTCCCCGTTTATCATGGCACGAACGATGTTATCCTGATCCAATCGCTGCTTGCTAAACAGTTTATTGAAGTCGTCCTGGAGTGCTTCGAGGAATGCTTCTTCTCCATCCTTCATGAGAATTTCTTTGATGTTCTTCTGACCACTCTTGGGCTGAACGATCTCAGCAATTCCCCTCATGTTCTCTGGATTACGCCTGATTGCATCCACCACCGACTGCATGACACGGTTTCTCATCGCAGCATTCACCCATGCACCTGTCTGTTCAATCGTAGACCTTACTGGGTCAACAATCTTTCTAGCTGAACCAGTTGGGCTGACCTCTTTAATCGGCGCTTTCTGACCGCTAAAGGCCGGCTTAGCACCTGAATAGGTTAGTCCTTTGATCTTCTCAGACTGGCTGAACTGTCGTCTCATAGGCGCATATGTTGGATTGTGACTTTCAAGATAATTCGCGAGATCTCTGGAAATCAACCCTTCTTCCACTCCGTACACTTCACGGATGTTCTTGAAGTACTGATCCCATTCGTTTGCGATCGCTGCGAATCCAGGGTAACGCTGCTCAAGCGTCCGAATCCTTTCTGCCACCTTCTCCGGTGTCATCTTGAGATGATCTGCATAGACCTTTTCTCCGCGGCTCATGCGCGTTAATGCATGCCTTGCAATCAGGTAATCTGTAAAGGCGTTGTAGTTGCCGCGTCCAGCCTTGCGAACGATTTCCTTTAGCCCCTGTCCGATAACCTGCCCTTGTGGATTCACAAACTTATCCGTCACAATGACATTGGCAATCTGATTCGCCCGTCTTGCATCCATCGACTGCTCATAGGCTTTCGGGGAGATGCGCTTGATTGGCGCGTTCATATCCACGAATTCATAATAAGATTTCCTCGCAGCTGATGTTGCAGCATCAATCGCACCTTTTGCATCTCGCTTGATCGGGCTATCCACGATCTGGCCTTCTGTGGTCAGAAGATTCCTTCCCCTGCTCGCTAATCTGGATGTGATCCCAAGTGGCTGCGTCCCAAATAGTTTTTCAAACCACGTCTGCTGAACTGGTTTTGCAGGTGTTGGCTCAGGATCTGGGAAGACGCCTTTCGGAATGCCGTCCTCATCAACCGTTCTCAGGCTTGATAATTGCCCTGTAGACGGCATTTCCGATCTGATCGGTATATTCGTATCACTCGTGCCAGAAACAGCCTCAGACGGCGTTTCTGTGCGTCTGAGCGGTGTTTGTGGCATTCGATCAGATATCGTTCGAACCGGCAGCGGAACACCGGCTGCTAATCTAGATTGTTGGTACTCTCTTGCCCTTCTTGCAAGATCCGGATCCACTTTCCTCGTCTGTCTTGGATAAGCCAGATCAATCAGCGTCATCAGATCAGGATCATCCGGTGCCGCCATCTGCGACCATAAGGATTCCAGTTCCTCCAGTTCATATCCAGGACGGAATTCACGCTGACTTGCTTCGGCTATGAGTTGTTCGTACTTCTCACGATACGGATTTGTTTCCCGTCTGATCGTTGCTCGTGTGGCCGGCATACCAGCTTCGATCACATCTGGAGTAACGGCTGTGTTAGCCCTTCCTCTTTGTCGTGGTTCAGGAAGTGCAAGTATTTCATCAATGGCTTCCACTGGTGCACCTTTACGATTTCTAAGCTGCTTCAAGGCTTCAATGACACCTTTTCCTACAGCTTCTAATCCAACATCAAGAGCACCGCCCAACGCAGCTTCAAGCGCGACATTACCAAGTCTTTGTCCAATCGTATTAGCGCCATCCTGTCTTGTATCCAAAGCGATATCCGCAGCTTCTCCGGCTGCACCATACAACGCACCAGCCGCCGCACCCCTCACACCTGTTCTCAGTAGCGGTTGCGCAATAGACCTACCCAGGTTGCCAATGAGTCCATATGCTCCTGCACCGCCTAACGTAGTACCTACAAAACCTCCAACCTTAGCTTCTGGAGAATCAAGTCCAGCGAGACGTTCCTGCATCATCTCACGTAACTCTAGACTATTTGCAGACTCCGCTATACGCCTGTCAAGAGCAGAAGTGATGCCAAAAGTGAGCGCATCCTGTAAACCTGTGTCGAACCGTTGCAAGGATTCGCCCACTCTTTGAAGGTTTCCGCCAAGCGTTTCATTTGGTACACGAGCCACGTCACTGATAGAGACTTCCCCTGCTCTTAGACGTTCTCTCATTTGTTCCTCTTGAGACTGTCTATTTTGAGCGATAGATTCATTCATTCTTGCGATCATCGGCTTCTCAATAGGTGGTGTCTCAGGTTGTGTCCGTGTCAATCCAATTAGCGTCTGAGTATCGGCAAAGTTCTTGGCGGCAGCAGCGTTTTGTTGTGATTGTTGTGCCAATCTCTCTTGCGCGCCTTGACGGATTGAATCGCCAACACCACGGAAATAGTCACCAATGGCAGATGCTGCGGATTGAACAGAGGAAACGGTGTTCATAACCGCATCCGTTCGTTCCTGTGCTTTCTGCTTTTTAAATTCCTCGGCCGTAATAAGACCCGTTGAAGGTGAGGTAGAACTGCTAACTGTCTGACCCTTATTCTTCTTGAATTCTTCGGCGGTAATCAGCGCCATTTACTCACCCCCCAAGAAGTCTCATGTATTCCGAGATAAGCTGTTCCCTCTTAGCGGAATCAGAGAATTGCCAGTTCGGATCGCTCTGTGCCATCTTCACTGCCTGCTCTCTCAACTGCTGAAGCCTTGCCTGATTCTGTGCATTTGGATCCACCTGTTGAGGATAGAGAGTATCCACCATCTGATACATCTGATTCAATCCGCTTGTGCCAAGTACTCTTGCGATCTCTCCTGCATTTGCATTCAGCCATTCTCTTGCTTCCGAAGGTGAACTGAATTGACGCATCTCGTTCAATACCGTTGCCTGGAAGTTCTGCGCATTGGTAGACTGCTCTGCGTCTGTCGTTCTTCTCTGTGCGTCCATTCGATTTGTTTCGGCGTTCATGCGGCTTGTGGCTGCGTTGTATCTGGAGATATCAAGATTGCCAAGTTGCACTTGCCGATTAAGTGCATATTGCAGACCCCATCGCCTTACATCCTCATCAAACTCCGCTTTCCAGCGTTGATCGGCAATCGCATCTCTAGCTGCCTGATACTCCATCTGTTGTTGTCTCAGTTGGAGTTCCTGCTGCGCCATATCTTGATTGAACTGTTGATTGCGTGCATCAAGCGTGGAGAACACCTGCGGAAGTGCCTGTGCAGCTTGTGCAGCCGTTACGTTCGACTCAATCCAGGACGTATCCACACCCATAGCCCTAAGCTGCGCCCTGAGAGCATCCCCTTGTTCCTTATACCTCGCATATGTTTCTGCCCCCAATCCCGGGCGCTCTGCTTCTTGCTTGAGTGCAAGCAGTTGTTGTACCAGAGGTTGTGCTTGATTCGGAATGTATGTTCCTGTCAACTGTCCTTCCGTCACACCGCGTCCAAACATGGTATCGTCTCGGTTAGCGTAGAGGTTGATCAGATTGCCAAGGTTGGAAAGTTGGTTCAATCGTTCGTTGTACGCCCTCTCGTATGCCGCTTGTTCTGCCTGTGCTTCTGCTTGTTGTTGGATCTGACCGATTTGAGAAGCCGTGATCGTGCTGTTTAGGATTCCTCTCTCGTTGAGGGCTTCCATCGTGTTCTGGCTCGCCCTTCTCGCCGCCTGTTGGATGGACGCATACGACGGATCGGACTGTGCATTGTACACGAGTGGAGCAGCAGCCATCTGCTGATACTGCTTCAGTAGATTGTCCACTTGACTGCGGTAATCGGTTGTTGGTGGCATAGGAACACTGGCTCTTGGGATCGTGGGAGTAGCTGTTGCTGTCATAGTCGGTGTATTACTTGGTGTGGGTACATTGGATCTTGGTACACTGGAATACGACGCTTGTGTCGCATTTGACTGTGGGAACGGAACAACGTTGGACTGTGGAACGGGAACATTTGACTGCGTTTTCTTCTGTTGTGTGGAGTATGGATTCGGTACGGCCATGTTATCACTCCTTTGTAAATTAAAAAGCCGCCTTTTGGCGACTTTGGATTGCTAAATGATTCTGTTAAGACCTTCGATAAGTCCGTCAAATGCGTGGTCATCGTTCCTTTCTTCCAGACCTCTGATTAACAAGAGGATCTGATTCCTGGAAGCCGTTTCGATAAACTCACGGAACTCTAAACGCAAAACTTCTTTCGTCATACTTTACCTCCTAAAATTAGGAGGGCAAAGCCTTTGCGTTCTTATGATGTTGTGGTATATTTTATGTATAGGGCTTTGCCCCCATTGTGGTTGCCGTTCCTAAGTCCGCCAAGACAAATTAGGGACGGCTTTTAATTTGTGTATTATGCAATCTGCTTCAACCTCAATCTGTTGTAGTATTGTTCAAGCTTTTCCTTTCTTTCTGCGTATTCTGGGATGATTTGGAGAAAACCGATGTCCGCTCTTTGGAGCGATTCGATTGCTTTAATTTGCTCTGTCGTTAGGTATGGTCTGATCACTTCCCCCTTCGGCAACCCATGAACTTCCCTAAACTGTTTGGCATCCATTCCCAATACAATGCGGTAGATCATGTTGATTTCATTGGAAAAGTGGTAATGCTTAGGTTCCTCGTGCGCCGACATTACAGCTTCTGTGAAGGCTGGGAATTCCATCTTTGTCACCTGAAGAGAGCGGATGAACTGGTCCATTTCGTTGAATCTTCGGATATAGGATTCTTTGAATTGAGCCGCCTTCTTGCCGCGATAGCCCATGACAAGGAACGTGAATCCATCTTTGGTCATGAGGTATTCTTTGTTCCATTTCCCCGACGGGTCTTTGTATTTACTGCGCTCAAAATTGAGCGCAGTAAATTCCGCGCTGCAATCCAGATTCTCGATATCCCGAAGTACGTTCTTGTGTTCTTTCTGAAACTCCTCCGCCACTTGCCGACTGCTGCAAAACACCTGACCGTTTCGCTCATACAGTCGATACTCAGGATTCAGAATTAACTTACTCATTTGATACCTCCTAAGCGATATTTTCCTTTTGCAACACCTCTTTGCTAAGAACCATAAGTATGTATGCGTTCTTAGACACACCGTATTTTTTGGACAATGAGATCAATTTTTCATCCAATTCATTCGGCAAGCGAAGCGTTGTCTGGTTTCTTTTTGATGTCACTCTGAATTCACCTCCTTGATTAGATGGTATAATGAATTCATAATGGTGTCAATATGACTCTTTGAGATTTTTTCTTGTTTCGCTTAGACTATAAGTGAATTCAATTGTGTTCGTAGAGGTGTTGAAATGACTACAGATAAAAGACAATTCACTCTTAGACTACGAGAAGAAAACTTCGAGAAGATAAAGGTTATCGCTGATAAAAATAAAAGGTCGATTGCCGCGCAGATCGAGTATCTGATCGAAGAGTATATCTCCGAATACGAAAGAAAAAATGGAACGACAAAAGGACACCCGTAAGAGTGTCCTTTTGTGTCGTTTGCTGTGTTGATCGTGATGAGACTTGTCGCATAAACGGAAATAGACCGCCCCTCTGGTAAGGTTATCGGTCTATTCCTTGGTGTTTAGCCGACTGCCTTCGGCTTACTGGATGACCGCAGGTGCTGCAACATCTGCGGTCTTTACTATTTTTATGATAAATCATGCTGTTTATACGTGCAAGGTTATTCTGCCGGTTGTTCTTGCTTCTTAGACTCGAGTAGGGATTCCCATTTCGGCAATGCTTCTTGAAGCTTTGTCAATTCGGTGCGCCATGGTTCGACCAGTTCAGGGTTAGTGTAAAACTCACCTGATGTTGGTTTTGAGGATGCCTCTATAACAGTTTCGTGCTGATCAATCCTATTTTTCAAGCGTCTGATCAATTTCTTAATTTCATCTACATCCATTTCTGGATTGATGTTATAGAATTCGTCATATCCCAAGTCCGAGAAATTAATGACTTTCGTCACATCATCACCTTCTACTTTGCTAATATCTTTCACTGGCCATATATCAGGACTTGATATTTCAACAGTTGTTGTTGCCTGATTCCAGTTGACTTCATACCCCATGACCTTTTCTACAAGTTCTCTAACAGGAAGGTAGGTTCTTTGGTCATATACAATTGGTGCAAGGTCAAGATCGACATATTCACCTTCGACAGCAAGCTTAATATCTGGATTGACGTAAGCGGATATCTTTTCATATGAGGTCTGTCCAAACGCTGTGACAGGAATCATAACGACCATACCAACGATAAATCCAAGCAGAAATTTCCTCATTTCCCTCATCCCTTTTCTTGAATTTACCGTTAGTATAATAGATTTTTACTAAATTTTCTATATCACAGCGACCAATTGCCCGTTTATGAATTGCAAAGTATATGTTGAAGAACCATCAGATACAGGAACTGCAACTGTTATTCCGCCAGACTTATCCACCTTTTCATCAATCTCATCCTCTAAGTCCATGACGATGTTCCATATGCTATCACCGCTCATCTGATCCCGCAGATTGTTGAAATCCACCCATACCGTCTGATCGAGATAGATTGTCGGGAAGTCGAATCTGGCTTGTCTTGTGCCTTCGATGGAGAGGTAAAACGAGTTCATATCGAACTCAACATAATCGCTCCCATCATGAATCCGAATATATGGATCAGTTGTCCCTCCGTAGTAATTGACGCATCCGATCTGAACATATTTTGTCGCATTAGCATAGAATGTGATTTGATTGCTGCCAGGATCAATGACAATGCGCGGATATGTCGTCGTACTGGAATACAACGCATTCCCCTGAATCGTCCAACCGCCGATCATACCTGCCAATGCTGTTATGATCCCAGCTATGGACAGGTTCCCTGTATTCAAGTCGAAATTTAAAACATTCTGCGATCCGTTATTCCCGACCATTCCATTTTCGTCAATTTTCAGAAACTTGTTGCCGATCTGAGACAGTATAGTGACCAGGTTGGTGTTAAGTGTTCCAGCGTTTACGACTTCTGCGTTCAGTTCCCTTACATTCTCCGTATCAATATTGCCGTTTGAAAGAAGATACTTCAGAGCTTTTTGTGTTTTTGCAAGTTCGTTTGTCAAGTATTCAACCCGTTCTTCAAGCGTTTTATCATATCTGTTCTCAACGATATGAAAAGGAATCGTAGGCATCTTATCACCTCAATGGCAGTTCGCGTAATTGACGTGTGATTTCGTGTATCGTTACTTTTCCCGTACCCTCTAATTTGATCCGCACCGCATTGGCATTAGCGATAGCGTTAGTGGGGATCAGGATTTTCTTATACTGAATATCACTCTCTGCTGTCAGTGTCTTGGCTAGCACCCAATCTTCCCCTGTTGCCTTTGGACTGAGGTAGATATTCATCGTACTGCCCTGCGGAACATCCACCACGACATATAACTTAAACCAATGCTGTTTACGCGCCGCTGTATCGCACGTAAACGGCTTTGTGACGACTTTCCATTGGATAGGAGTGTTATTGTCCTTATCGCCGCCTAAACGCAGCACACGACCCGTAGAATCGCCTATATACATGTCCTGACCGATGCGGATCATGTGCGTCGGCGAAATCCCCGTCCACGGATACCATGCCTGATGACGCGGGCTATATTGGATGATCGTATCGGGTTCTGTCGATTTATACGGAATAGCGAAGTAGATATGCTGACCGTCACTCGCTGTCACAGACTTAGCAAGATGAGACTTGTTAGCATCGCGTAAAAACGCGCTGACAGCCTGTGAGAAGCGTTTTTCTGGTCTTACCCCACCTTGATATAGGTAAAACCCATCACGGCTAATAAAGGGCATTAAATCGTCGTGGATCGATGCCGCTTTATCTGCCACTACCCCGATATCCATCGCCACAGGTTCGAGCGTGTAACTGCTCGGTCCCTTGCCCCACAATTCGTATATAGAGGATGGTTTCAATACCGTCACATGACCGATGCCCTCATTCAATCCGATGATCGTTTCACCGTTATTCGTTTCGTGTACGATCGAACCTGCGTCATCGACAGTTGTCCAGTCATCAGCCTTATTGAGTGCAGAAAATCGTATCTCGTTTCCTACCGCACAATATAGTCGATTGGATTGGGTGCAGATGTAGTTACCACCGGATGGAGCGCCTGACAGATTGGAGACGGTTGAACCGTCATATCGCTTGATCGGATCCACGCCATTACTGCCGATAAGATTGATGCCAGACAGATTCCCCTTGAAGTTAGCGAATGTCCATTCAGCCGATGTGTTCAGACCGGTTGCAAGCTGCGTCCATGTCCCGTCTGAATTAAGCCTTCGCCATGTGCCATCATTAAACACCACATGCAACTCTTGATCCTTCCATGAGCCCATGCCAAGTACACGTGTGCCGAATTTTCCCACCACTGTATATCCCGGGCGTGTGGTGAGCGCAGGAAATGCCGAAGGGGACATGTTTTCCAGATCAACAAAAAGGGACTCGGATAATCCGAATCCCTCATCATCTGGCTTATACACGCCTTGAAAGGTTCTTATGGGTATAGGTTCACTTATTCCACGAACTGGATTCCAGTATGCCAAATGATCACCTTCTTTCTGTTGCGCATAATCGTCCTATTGTTCAAATTCATTTTTCTCGTTACCGTCATAAAAACGAATGACGGTAACTGTATTGCCATCAACACTCACAACTGGATAATTATGATCTGATGGTAGATTGTTTAAATCAACAGTTACTGATTTTCCATTCTCTTTGATGGTAAGTATACTTCCGTTAAGTTCATAATCAACTTTTCGTTCTGATCGTTGTGGAGTGAATGATAGTTGCATTATTTCCACCTCCCGATAGCGACAAACGCAACATTAAATATATCAGATGCTCCCCAGTCCGTCATCCCACGAATCCTAAACAAGCTATATATTGCTTGTGTTGTGCTTGATGATGTTCTGGCTTGACCAATCTCGTCCTCTAACGGGGTAATCGTACCAATACTGGCTCGCAAAGCCGTTACAGTCGGATTAACAGCAAAAGACGCGGGGAATACCCATGTTGCACGCATTTCTGATGATGTGAATCTTGTCGAATCCATTCTGTTCCAACATATCTGCGTCCCATTGGCAAATCGTATATACAGACCGTTTGCATTACTACCAGATTCTTCGATGATCTTACCGTCAGATAGTAAATTGTGTACATCATCTGCCGCAGTTTCCGCCTTATGCGCAGCAATAGCATCTGCATTTCCTTTAACTGTTTCTGTCGTTCTACCTTCACCTGCTAAATCTTCAAAGAGATTACTAGGTGTATCTGCTGCCTTTATCAACTTCTCCAGTTCCCTTGCCGCGATTTCCATTGCTGACATGCCATACATAATATCACCACCATTGTGTTCTGATTACTCGTTTATTCCCCATCTTCCGAAGATGCCGTTCTGCGTCCTTCAATATCTCGTCATACTTCCGTTGGAAGTTATTGACCATATCAACGTCTCGCTGAATCTCTGCGATCCATATTGCCAGTCCATACACAAGAATCTCGTGATAATCCTCCGGGAATGTTGGGACGGCAGACAGATTCGATGCGCTCAATTCAACATGTCTTGGCTGGTAGAAAATCACGCATGTCTGATCAGGCGTGTTGGGATATAGAAAAAGATGGTCTGCAACAACCGTACAAAACGGATAATTCGGTCGATCATCTTCCGGAGTAACTCGCCTATATTCAATCCCGTTCACGATCACGCTTCTGATCCGTTCTTCAGAAACGTCATCAGGTAATGTGTAGTATGGGATGCTTGTCGTGGTGAACTTAACGAATTTATCCGGAACGGGAAAACGCCGGAACAATTGCTTGGATATCTCGTTGATCGTGGTCACCTTTTGCTGCGTTGATATGTCATTGTCTATCAATAGATCAACCCGTTCAAGGATCGTTTGCAGATTCACACTATCACCGCCTTAGTCAATGGATCGGCTTACCTTCATACGGAAGGAAGAAAGAATGTTGTCAGCCAGGTCATGCGCCATGTCGCTGATTCGTTTCTCTTGCTCTCGTTCTCTCTTGTTGAGTTCTTGGTCAAGGTATTTGAATATGTTAAACCCGTTTCTCGGGTGAATTTCCATGTACTTAGCGACCGTTCTATGGTCGAGTTTACCTGCTGGCACAGTAAATGCGACGTATTCTTCTCTGTTCACCGGATCATAGCAAATGAGCCTATGAAGCCCTCTCTTTTCGTCAAAGTCGATTCTGCGGAAATAATCAGGATCGTATTGTTGAAGTCGTTCTTCAATGTGATAGATGTCATATTTCGCCATTATCTACCCCTCCGTGATAATGAAAAAGGGAGAGCATAAAGCCCTCCCTCATTCGCATTAATATCCTACCGGTTCTGTCAGGTCTTCCAGCGCTGTGTGTGCGTTCCTCTTGTAGGTGATGAGTGTCTCATAGCAGAACATGGTGGCTTCGTACTTGTCGTATCCTGGAACCTTGGAGAGAACAGCGCCCTTGTCATCTTCCATCCATTCGAAGTCGGACAGTTGATACAGGTCGAGTTCGTCCATGTCCAGGAAGTACATCTTGCCGGAGTGATGATAGCGGTCAACCACAATCGGGCGACCATCATATTCCAGCGTCTTGTGACCGCCTTCAAGTTCCATTGGAGAAACAATTCTCACTTGGTTTTGAAGCAATGCTTCATATGCTGCACGAATGCCGTAAGAAGATGTGATCATGTTGATCTGGCTTCCTTGCAGCTCTGAAAGATCAACAGCCTGCCTCATAAGCTGTTGGCTGAGAGAACGAGGCGTGCCGTTATTGCTCAGTACGTTTGGTTTCCACCATGTGTCTGTGGCAGGGTTGATACCTTGTAGAGAAAGTGTCGTACTCATGATACCGCCGAGACCCATGGCTTCGTTGTTGTAGTCGCCGGTCACAACGGCAATATCCGTATTGACAGTTGTCACGTTTGCGCCAGAGATGGTGATTGTCTTGTTTGCAACATCGATCGCAGTGATTTCACGCCCTGCTACGGATACCACGCCGCCGGACGAGATGATGTCGATGATCATGCCGACTTGGAAGTATTTCACGCTGTCCACTGTCAGTGTCGTGGTGGATGTATTCGCATCAAATGTTGCCAACTTACCAGTACCATCACCAAACAGAGCGCGTGCACGCTGGTCTTTCAGGTCACGCAGCAGTCCTCTCATTTCGGAATCGACGGCACGAATGAAAGCACCCTTGTCGTTTCTCATGGCCTTGATGGTAGGACCAGTGATTTCGATCTGACCATACAGGTACTTCGTATTCCCTGTTGATTCCTTGTATTTTTGGTGCCCAGCAGCCGGAAGTTGAGCGCCTTCAGAACGGTAACCAACACCATTGTTTCGTCCATAGTGCAGAGGAACGTAGAAACGCTTTCCTGTTGCCTCCTGCTTCTTTGCGACAAGCTTCTGAATGACCGGATTGTCATTGTTCAGCTGCTCACGCACCGGCGGCAGATAATCTTCTTTGAGTACCGCATTTGCGGCGGACAGGTCAAATGCCATAGTTTATCATCCTCCAATTATTTGAAATAGTCTCTTTGTAACGCCCTTTCTCGGGCTTCTGCGAATGTTTTTGGTGGGGTAGGCGCTACTGCACCTGTTCCCCTTGCTCCATCTACTTTAGGGATGTTTGTCTTTGCTTCAATAAGCTTCTTCATGCCCTCCTTTTCCGCTTGTTCGAGCTGCTTTTCCAGGATATCTGCTTTCATGGCTTTGAAGGCAATCTCTGGATTTTCTGTCTTGTTCTCGTACATATACTTCCAGAGCTCCTTGTAATCCAGAGGTTTGCCATCCAATTGCTTGCCCTCACAGAATTCCTTCAATGTCTGCTCGAACTGTTGAGTCTGTTGTGCTTCCTGTTGCAGTTTCTCGATCTCATCAACTTTTGCTGCTTTTCTCTCCAGTTCGTCCAGACGTTTTAGGACTTCGGGAGGAAGGTTTTCCTTCTCCGCTCTCTCCTGCAACTCTGCGAGTTCAAGCTGCTCTTTCAAGGTCATGGGATCGCCGATGTTGTATTGCTTCATAAGAAAATCTAGTGCTTTCCTTGCGATATCATGATCCTTGTACTTTTCCAACTCCGCTTGACGTTCTTTTTCCCACTTCTCACGCTCTGCTGCGAGACGTTTGGCGAACGCCTTCTCGAAGTTGTTTTCCTTCTCCTTTGGCTCGGCGGCAGCCTGTTCTTCTACGCCCGTTTCAGGATCGGATTCGTTGTTTTCTGGTGGTGCAGGTATTTGTTCCTCGGCGGCAGGAACACTTTCAACGCCCGTTTCTTCTGCAAAAAGTTGCAGATCAAGTGTCAATGCATAAGGTTTCTTCATGGTACTTCTCCTTTCTTAGCGGCGGCCTAAGATCATTCAACGCCCGAACGGTTGTAATAGAATAGGCCGCAGGATTCTCAACTACGGCCTGTGTATTGAACTATCGAACTTCGTTAGTTGAATAAGATTACTGTTCTACAGACTCCTCATGTGTCTGAATCGCGTAGGTTACTCCGTCAAAATCGGCTTGAGTAAACCAGCCTTTTGCCAAGTAATTCGCAGCGAAGATGTTCACCTGCGGCTCTGTGAAAGACCCATCCCGATAGCCACGAAGCAGATTAGTCTTGAGGAATTCGGTCATATTGAACGTCATCAGCTTCCACCTCCAAGCGAGACAACCGCATTCTCCAACTCTTTGATTTTCTTGAAGTACATCTATGCTCTCCCCTTCATGAGTAAAGATTGCTGTCTTATCCCCTCTTGGATGATCTTTGCTTCGTTGTCCATTTGCTTCATAGCTAGTTGATGCTCTCGACTTGCAGCGGTCTCCGCAGCCTTAGCTTGTTCTTGCGCTTGTTGCGCCATCATCTGCTGCTGTTGCTGCTGGATAATAGGAGCCATGATTGCTTGTTCATGTTCAGCGCAATGTTCATCGATAATCGCCTGTAATTCGGGCGGCAGATTGTCGTAAAAAGATCCTTTTCGGAACCGATTATGCACTGCTAGATGCGTTTCATGGTCGTAAAAATCCCTTACTACCGGCAGCTTGACGGGCGGTTGTGGAGGTGGTGGTATCACGCCAGGAATCTGCATTTGTTCTATAGCTTGCTGATAGTGTTGCAGATTCTGTCGATACTCGATGATCAAATTAGCCGTTTCAGGATCGCTGAATAGCTGTTCCCACTCTCTCTGCTCCATCTTCGCCTTGTTTTCGTCCAGTTCCACATCATCAAAGTAGTCTGATGCTACTGATTGACCGAGCATACGAGCCACCTTTCGCACGTCTGGTCGTCCAGTGCGAGGATCGACAAACATCCCAGCGCCCCACATCTGGAATATTTTTGCCTCTTTAACTGCCCTGACTTCCGGCAAGGATGATCCCGGGACTACATCGACCACCTCATTACCGGATAAATCAGCGCCAGAAAAGGTAAGCGCCTCAATCTCGCCGTTTTCCCCGACAATTCTGAGCATTTGCTCCTCGGGAAAATGCTTTTTGACGAGTCGCAGCACCTTCTCGCCCCATTTTTTGATGCCTTCCTCGTAGGAATGAGCGGCAATAGCCAGCCTTGTTTCGTCCTGTTCAACGAGTAATTGCAGCCCCCCATACGTATCAACGCCACTCGGCACGCTTCCTTGACTGATCTCGTGAGCGCCGCTGATATCCTCCATATCAGCTTCGTCACGTTCCATGGCGTTTTGCCATCCAGCTCCTGGTTCGATACCGTTTTCCCTTGTCGGCTTGTGATTCTGGATTGGCAAGTAGTGTACGATTCCTCCGATCTCGTCTGTGATCTCTCCCTCGTCTTCGATTGAGTTGATCGGCACCATCCATTTCCCCGAACCCATTTCCTCCAGCGTCTTGGCTTCTGCCGTCCTCTTGACGTTATAGCTTTGCTGGGGGACGGTAAGGTCTTTAACCACACCGTCTGCAATGGCTGTGCCAAGATTCGGGATCATCGGGAAAAAGATAAACGGATTTTCTCCTGGACTCTCGTTGTAATCCAGTACCTTTCCACCAGCGATGGTGATTTTTCGTCCCTCTGGATACTTGGATGATGGCCACTCCCAGTATTCACGTACCATGGCATGATTGGTATAGCGTTTCTTGGCATCAGCCTGTAGTGACAATTCAAAGTTCGGGCGCAACTGGATATCTTCTGTACCTACCTCTACGCCATACTTTTCTTTGATCTCGTCCACGTCTTCGGGAAACTCATGCACCACCCAACGTATATCCTCAATATCCTCGGCAGTCGGATCGATGAATAGCTGCATCTGGTCGACCACGAGCGTGCAGATTTTTCCTGTTTGCGTAACTCCTGGATCTACGCCCAATTCAGCAGCCTTATCCTCGTCGATCACAACCGTGTCACCTTTGTTTTTGTCCACGAATACCTTAAGTGCCGGCATCCCATCCACGAGCATGTGAAGCTTGAGCCTTCTGCTCTTGTGATCCATCCGATCTTCTTGCCATTGATACTTCAAGAACTTTTGACCGGCTCTTGCCACCTCAATCCGGTCATCGTCGTTGGTATCCGGCAATACCTCGAGTTGCACTTGATTTTTTGTTAACTTTGCCAATAGAGTGAGGATCAACGGCTTGATCTTGTTGTATGTGTACCGTCTCTCGTTGGCTCCGGGTTCTGGTATGTACACCATGCGCCGTACATTGTCCCACTTGATCCACTGATCTCCCCTGTAAAATGCCCTGTTTACTTGTATCTGCCGGATCATACGCCAGTTCGTGGCTGATTCTCGTCTTTCGTCAACAAGTTTGATCAGTTCGTCAGACTTCTTCGCTTTATTGCCTGATTTTCCATTCAGCAGCTTCATTCGCTCGCCTTCTTCCTGCCGCGCCTAGGCGATACATCGTCAGACTCATTATGAGACCCTTCTGAGCCGTTTTTGACAGCGGTAATGGTATAACCCTCTACCGTCACCGGAATGATCTCAAACGGGCGAAAATGGAGGTCTGGAAACCTTTCTGGATCAGTACCTTGTCTGTATGCATCATCTGCGTCCTTCGCTGCAACAAAATGGCGAATGTATCCACATACGAGTTCAAACACTTGCATGATTTACACCTCCTTATGCGATATATGGCGATTTGTCCTTTTCTTCCTCCTGCTGTTCCGCTTTTTTCTCACGTATGACCTTGCTGCTGTACTCTGCAAATGTCGGCGCTTGGATGCGGTCAAGCAGATCCTTGCGCTCGTCCAGCCATTGATCACGCATTTCCTGCATCGTTTTCTCGTATCTCCTGACCATATCCTGGCGATCGATAAACTGATAGATGATCACACCGCATAGAACGGCTATTGTCACGTATATCATGCGATAAATCCACTTCCTTTCTTGCGTTTTTTGGCTCGTTTTTCGAGTTCAGCGAGACGATTCCAAGCTTGTTGGTCTCTGGTTGGATGAGGTTTCGGCAATGGCTTAGTAGGTGCAGGTCTGCTCATTGCCCAGTAACGCAGCGCATCCGGCGTGTGATCTAACGGGTGATCCTCGATATCCTCCGGATTGTGCTCGTCATAGATCATGGCTGGCAATGCTTCGATAAGATTCCGGCACGTACTAAATATCTTCAATCTGCTGTTCTTGTACTTTTCCCCGGTTACGGGATCGGTGTCATCAAATACGTGCAACCATTCTCGCACCCGTTTCCATCCGTTTACACGTTCCTTGGTCGCTGGAATCATCGGTATGCCATGCTCGACAAACACTTCAGCCGGGGACTTTCCATCCGCTTTACCCTTGTTCCAAAATGAGGTATCGCCGACTGAATAATCAATATGCTCGTTACCCGTTAGTTTGTTGACGGTCTCGGCTTGCTGATGGGACAATAGTTTACTCTTTACAAACTCCCGATAAACGTAGGCGTTACCTTCTCGATCCATTGCTATCCACAAGCACACGAAAGGATCATTGTACCCCTCGTCCATAGCCCGATATCGTCGCCAGTCATGCGGTATATCAAACGGCTCTATGACGTGTATAGAGCGGCTGAACTCACCAAAAAACTGTCCTTCAAGTGCATCCCAATCTCCATCCAGAAGCTGCCGGCGTAACTTTTCGTCCATCGTCAGCAACTTTGCTTCGTAATCATCGTCAATATATTGATTGTCACTCAGCTTTGCCGGGATAAATATCCGCTGCGTTGTGACCGGAATCCCGTCTTTATACACAGGCTCGTCATCGTCATTGACCTCCTGCACCGTATGCACTCGCTCCCACTCGCCAATGTCGATAAAACGCTTTTTCACCCATACATGGCCGACTCCACCTGGGTTAGTGGTCAGCTTCATTTGAGGTCGCAATCCCATTAGCAATGCACGTTGATTCGATGTCCGATTACGGCTTTTCAGATATTTGAACTGAGTGAAGCTAAAGTGCGTCGCTTCGTCCATGTAGATGATCTCGAATTCCTTGCCCTGGTATCTGTACACGTCATTTTCTTGCTCGCAGTATCCAAGCCATATCCGAGATCCGTTGACAAATTCCCAGACTTTTTTTTGCTCCTTGTACTTGCACACCTCACGTGGATACCACTCAAGCATGCGTAATAAAATAGACCCTTCCAATTCAGGAAGAGTCCTTCTTAGGATTAATAGATTTATACCAGGATACTTACACGCATTTTTAAACGCATCACCCACGATTGCAGCGGACTTGCCGCCACCAGCTGCACCGCCGTATAAAACCTCGTCAGCCCAATATCTCGGGTCGGTCGTGGTGAAGTGAAACAATTTTTGCCGTGGCTGCGGAATGTACGGGAACACGATCTTATTCGCTGTCCGGGATGTCAAGTTGTATCACCAGCCCACCGCCTACATTCTGTGTTGATTCGCCTTGCATCAGGGCTTGCTTGTCGTAAAGCGTGCCGACATAGGTTGATACATGCGACAACGGTATTTCACGCAACCCCTGTCTAGCCTCTTTAACCATCTGATTACCAAGCTCGATTGCATCCGCGATATTTTCCCATATCTTTTCAACCAATTGCTGCTTTTTCTGCTCTCGCAAACTCTCAAGCCCGTCTGGATCTTCTTTGCTAACTTTATCAACAGTCGCCCAAGAAACCTTCGCTTCCTTCGCCACCTGGTTCTTTGACTTGCCCTGGGCGAGAAGCGCCTTGATCAACTCTTTTTTATTGTCATCCAGTGCTACTCCTGCACCCATAATCTCACCCCATATACATTATTTATGCAAATATCAAAATATATCACCGTGATGTCGTGATAATTTTATTCATGATTACGTATATTTTTCCATGTCGTTTGTGCTTCTGGCTCTATGCTTCATGCTCTCGTAATAACTAGCCCACTCTTCATGTTTCTTTTCCCAACTCGCCATCTCAGCCTTAAACTCATCCGAGCAGCAATCCACTTCCTTCACATCGTGCGGAATCGTGATTTTGTGAGTACACTTTGCATAGTAAGTTTCAAAGTCAATGATAACTGTCTGATCTCCGATCTTATCCCCACGCTCTTTTTTCGGTGTATAGCTCCATTCGCGCAGCAAAAACCACTTATCATGAGTGGTTGTCAAGTAAAGCTGAACTTCTTCCCACTTATCTCCTACCAGGTAGACCGTGTTTTCATCCGGCGCATAAAAATAATACTTTTCCATATCAATACCTCCAAATTTTTTTATTCATCATCCTGCATACATATACACGCCGATACATACACTGGCATTCCCATCATAAGCATCTCAATCGCTTTGCGCTGCTGATCTATCTCATTAAGGCGCTTATACTCTATGATTTCATCCGGTGTGCCTTCTACTTCTACACCTCCGATTACTGCTTTCACCTTCCACCCTCCCTGCTCAATATCTCCCGTATCTGCTGCTTATACTGCTCTATCTTCCGCCGCTCGATCTGCTTCCTGCTGATCCTTATATGTGTAGTCGGCCTGGCGTCCTTATCCTCGCATCCTGTGCATGTCACTCTCTTGCATGCAGGACAGACTTGCATATAAATCACCTCAAATAAAAATACCCATATCCGCAGGGCTAATATTTGCGGACTGGGTATTTTCTGTCGATCGGCATGATCAACCTATTACCATTATATCTCATAGATATCAATCCGTGTGTTAGGACTTTGTTAGATTCAGTTCACAAAATGTTCACAATTTGTTCGTATGTGTTCGTATTTACATGTGTAAATACACGTGATATTATAAAGACAAGAAAAACGAAGGAGATGATTTTAATGAAGTTCACCTTTACCTGCGGGCACATCGAGGACATCCGAGTAACAAGCAAGGATCACATGCTTGAGATGAAAGGGTACGCTGCAAGCAACAAGTGCAGCACTTGCACTAAGATCGACCTTGCGGCAGCACCTCGCAAAGAGCAGTTGACAATCCCGAAGCTCACCGGCACCGAGAAGCAAGTTGCCTGGGCAGAGCAGATCAGGGAAAAGGTCATCCAGCAGCGGGAGGCGGTGCTGGAGAAGATGCAAAGTATCAAGCCTACGAGCATCTTGCTCGAAGGCAAAGCATACCTCGCCGGATACATCGCGCATCAGCTCGATCAGTTCATTGAGACCGAGGCCGACGCTGCGACCTGGATCGACACCTTCAAGACCCTGACATCGCAATACACAAAGCATCCTGACTGGGTTAACGTTATCGGCGGCATGATCCAGCGCAGCGGGCTCTTCGGCCTCGACATGGACGACATCAACTTCCTGCACTTCGTCGCAAAGGAGGGGCAACGATGAAAAAGATCCCGCGCACATTCCGCATCCCCGCCGCCCTGGTCGAGCGATTCGACCAGGCGGCTGTCTCAGCCGGAGTCGACCGCACAGAGGTTGTCGTACAAGCCATCCGCGAATTTGTAGAGCGCGTCGAAGCAGGCGGATTCTGGAACACGGATAAGCCGGTTACTGTCACATCCTTATACGCTCCCGAGCTCGGGAAGTGCGAACTCAGCAGGAGCGTACTGGTAGACGAGGACAGCAGACCGATCACGAAGCTCTACACGTCGCTTAAGGTGCTGAATCACGAACGCACGGTCGCGATCGACGGCGATGCGGTCAGGTACGACATTGAGCGAGCATACGCTGACATCGACTTTAAGGCTCGGAAGTGTAAGGTCAAATACTCGGTGTGCTGGATTGGCGGACTCGTCGAGCAGCGGACAGCGGAGTTCGCAATCGACTGGAGCTGGACAAACCGAGAGTATGATGTAG
>Ga0207866_1001281_pt1 | contig 25638 bp, 36 predicted proteins | sample HigsolmetaAR203D_FD_184835 | JGI IMG/M metagenome (GOLD analysis project Ga0207866, IMG submission 184835) | Ionic liquid and high solid enriched microbial communities from the Joint BioEnergy Institute, USA - AR20-3-D (SPAdes) (version 2) ...
CGTCTTGTGTCGGGAAAGAGAGCTTCGAGAGCGCTGTGCTGGCCAGCACGGTCGCCAAGCGACGGAGCAGGCGGGGCAAGCCCGGCGAAGCGTACAAGTGCCGCCACTGCAAGAAGTGGCACATAGGCTACCGGACCCGGTGGAAGTCGAAGGATTAGATAAGACTGGTACTGAACGGTGTAGCCCGTCACCCATGGGCTGCACCAGCTCCTGATCTTAGGGTTTGCCCTGCGGGGCATTTACGTGGTTGAGGAGCGAGCTCAGCCCCCGGTTGACGAGTTGGGGCAGGACGCTGGCGGGGGCACCGAAAACCGAAAAATAATTTCTCCGGAAAAGGCAAAACCATTGCCTTCGTTTGGCATACCCCTACAGTAACAGACAATCCACTAACCAGGAGGGTTACGAAATGTGGATCAACCTGACCCCGGAGGAAATTGAGCAGATCGTGTGCGCGCTCACAGTCCTCGACAGCATGAAGATCGAGGACACGAGCCAGCTGCGAAGGAAATTCGCTGATTGGGAGAAGACCCAGCAGGGTCGGGAACACATCATCCAGGCCGCCGTGGCCCGATACGAAATGGGGCATCCTTGGACGGATGGTGACATCGACATCGATGAGGACGCGATCGTGTCCATCAGCGATGAGGGCGCTTACGTCATGGGCTGGTTCTGGGTCAACTTTGACCGGGAAGGAATTAACCCTGACGAGCGCAATTAATTGCGGCGGGGCCGGTGCGAGGTAGAGAGGAGCCGTTAACAATCAAGGAGGCTCCCATGATCCGACACTTGAGGCCGGACCCTGCCCGCAATGTGCAATTAAATGCAAAACAAAGGCCAAAGGAGATGATCATGACGTATGAAAAGTCAGCCCGGTTGACGCAGGAGGGGATCAAGGCGCTGCACCATCAGCTCGGGGAGCTCCTGTTGGATTTTCGGAGTGTCAGCCTGACGGCGAGGAATGACTCCGACGAGCTGACCCGCCTCATTGGTGAGTATCGCAATGCCCTCGAACAGCTTATCAATGAGTTAACCGACCTGCGCGAACGTATGGCCAAGGAAAAGGTCTTCGATTTCGGTAGGATGGAGCTCGCCCTGCGTGATGCCAATGAGAAGGCACGCAAGATGGGCGATGCCCTCGATCGCTTCAATGCCCGCCCTTTCAGGGATGCACCCATTCCTTCCGAGGTCCAGGATGGTCTGATGGACGCGCTGGCGGACGCGCTCGGTCAACCACGGTTGAAGGGGAAGGAGGATGTTGATGACGAACCTATTCCGAGATTTCTCACGGCTCCGAAGGACTGAGCACAGGCCCCGTCAGTGACGGTAGAGACGTGAAGGGCCGCAATTAATTGCGGCATGGTTAATTCACCGATGAGATAAGTGTTCAGGACCGTGGAAGGTTAGGATGGCGATCAAGATCATCAAGAAGAGACATGCGCCAGAAATGAGAGAACCTGCCCCGCTGGTCGAGGAACTCTCAGAACCTGTGGAGAAACCACGGTCCAAGGAGATCAAGGTCGCCTCCAGCTTGGAAGAGCTGCGGGCGGCCCCTCCGGGGACTGTGAAAGTACCTGAGCCCACCGTGTGTTCGTTCTGCGGGCATGCCTACGTCTTCCCGTGCCATGGGAAGAGCGACACCTGCATGAACGCCAAGTGGGTACGAGAAAGAGGAGGCAAGAGTTGAATCTGTATCGCGTAGAAATGAGGCTGGCGGCTACCGCGTACATCAAGGCGCAGTCGGCGGGGGAGGCAAAACGCATCGCGGCTGTGCTGAGGGACAAGATCGTCTTCGTGGAAAACTCGGGCGAGATCGAGGTGTCCGTGTTGCCGTTCGACGACCCGAAACTGCCGAAAGTGTCGTTCTCGCCAGTGGCAATATGTCAGGGGCCGTATCACGAGTTCGAGCCGGACCTGGTGGTGCTGAGGCCGAGAAAGAGAAAGTGAGATCGCATGCCGATCATCATCAAGAAGAAAGCGAAGGCTCCGACACCGGAGCCTCTCGTTGACGGGGAGCCCCCAAAGCCAACTGGTGGGCGGCTTCTCGACGGTAAGTGCAGGGCGATCATCAAGACCCACCCGAACGCCATCGTGGCGTGGTGGCTCATCGCTTCGTACGCCTACTACATCCACGACAAGCCGATTCTGTCGGACGGGCTTTACGACGAGCTGGCCAAGACGATGCTTGACCGCTGGTCCGATATAGAGCACCCGCACAAGCATCTGATCACGGAGGAGAACCTGAAAGCGGGTTCCCTGTTCAATCTGTCCGCCGAGCAGTACCCGTCCATTACGAAAGGGGCGGCCTCGCAGCTGATCAAGTCCGCTTGGGGTGTCACGGTTCCTCTGGTATAAGGGATGCAATTAATTGCACCCAAGGAGGTGACCATGAGCGAAGATGTCCTTGTCGGGCTGCCGGAGGCTGTGCGCCGGATCAACGACCCGGCTGTAACCGTAACCTCGCTTCTCGCGGCCATCAGGGAAGGACGCCTTCTCGCCCAGGATGACGAGACGAGGCCGGGTCGCAAGCTGGTGACGGTGGCCGCTGTACGGCAGATGCTGGATCAGAAGCCTGACCCCGAGCCAGAACCCGAGCCGGATAGGCCGATCATCAAAGGTCTCAAGAAAAAGGTTCGTTTGAGGAAATGAACACCACGTTTCTGCTGATGGCCCAATATGGGGGCAAGGCCATCATTTCGGTCGAGGAGATTTGCCGGGACTATTTCCCGCATCTGACGCCGGAGAAATTCGTGCGCAAGGTGACGATCGGTGAGATCAAGCTGCCCCTGATCCGCATCGAGAACAGCCAGAAAGCGGCGAAGGGCGTGCACCTGCAGGACCTGGCCGATTACCTCGACCGTCAGCGCGAAGCGGCCCTCAAGGAATTTCAGAAATTCCACGGATAACCGCTCATTTCCCACTATTCCCGTAGGAGCAATGCTACAAATCTGCTACGGGCCGTGTAGCAACGCTCTAACCTATTGAACTTTCTGGTGCTTCTGGACTGTCGGTCCAATCCATCATGGGGGCCACGGAGAACCGCCAATGACTCGAAACGCCAGTTTTTCCAGTGAGTTCAGGCACTTGGGTTTTCCAGAAAGTTGAGGCTGCAACGGAAAGGGCTGACTATTTCTGCCCGTTCTATCCCATTCCCGCTTGTTTGTTGCTACGGATTTGCTACACAGACCCCGCTTGGGGACAGCGGTTAAGGCCGTGTAGCAAATCAGGGGGATCATGGGCACCATAGTTGCTCGGAAGCGGAAGGACGGGACGATCGGGTACACTGCTCAGATCAGGATCAAGCGTTCCGGACTTCCACCTTACACGGAATCCCGCACGTTCGACAAAAAGGCCGTTGCCCAGGCTTGGATGACGAAGCGCGAGGCTGAGCTCCAGGAGCCCGGAGCCATCGCGGCGGCGCTCAACCCAGAACCGATCTTGGCCGATGTGATCAACCGGTACCTAGACGAGATGGGTGCCGTGAGCGAGATCGGCTCCAACAAGTGGTACACGCTCAAGAGGATCGCCGCCAGCGAGCTTGGGCAGGTCAAGGTTTCGCAGTGCACGAGCCAGGCTCTCGTCGATTTCGCTCGCCGCCGCGTCATGGAAAATGGGGTCAAGCCCTCGACCGTCAACGGCGACCTGATGATCCTGCGCAGCGTGTTCAACGTGGCGGAGCCCGCCTGGGGTTACAAGCTCGACCCAGCTGAGATGCAGAAGGCCCAGGGTGTCTCCAAGCAGCTGAAGCTCATTGAGAGGGCGGATGAGCGGGACCGTGTGCCGACCATGGAAGAGCTCAACGACCTGATGCGGTACTTCTGGCACAAGTGGAAGGCGCGGCCCTACTCGACCCCGATGATCAAGATCGTCCCCTTCGCCATTTTCACGACCCGCCGTCAGGAGGAGATCATCCGCCTCCGGTGGGACGACATCAATTACGAGGAGCAAAAGATGCTCGTTCGTGACGTGAAGCACCCCCGAAAGAAGAAGGGGAACCACCAATGGTTCAAGCTGACGGACTATGCCTTGGAGATCATTATGTCCATGCCCAAGGTGTCCGAGTTCATCTTCCCGTTCGAGACGGACGGAATCAGCGCCGCGTTCACGCGGGCCTGCGACTTCCTCGGGATCGAGGACCTGCGATTCCATGACCTGCGCCGGGCAGGCGTCTCGTGGCTGTTCGAGATGGGCTGGGGCATCCCGCAGGTGACGCAGGTGAGCCTGCATAGGGACTGGAACATGCTGCGCCGGTACACGAACCTCAAGAAGGTGGGGGATCGCTACAAGGACTGGAAGTGGCGCAAGATCGCCGTCGAAGCCCAATGGGACTGGACCAGAAGTAAGCACCGCAAAATGCGCGGGGCTATTGACCCATGATTGCTTGGGTCGTTTTATGACTAGAGGGCAATTAATTGCAAGGAGTCGCGAGTGAGAGAGAATGACGGGCCAAGAGCTATTGCCGGGCTGTTCTACATCGGCGTCAGCCTCGCGCTAATCATCGCGCTATGGAGAATCGCGGGTGCCTTGGAGAACCTGGTCGAGATGGCGAGGTACTGGCCGAGATGACTTATCGCTGAAATTAATTGCGTGTGGGGCAGCTGATGAACACGAAGGTCGAAGAGCTCAGGAACCGCATTAACGAGATCATCGACGAGCTTATGACCGAGTACCCTGAGGAAGGATTCCTGCTGGTGAGTATGACCGATGTAGGGGACGGCTCCGTGATCATGGCGGCCAGCAACATCAACGAGGACGATGTTGCTTACGTCGTGGAGCACCTGAAGGACCTGGAGGACCTGTCCGAGGCTAGGAGCCTCAACTGATGAGCTCGGTAAGGAAGGCCGCCGTAGTCATCAACGGGTATCCGAGTTCCGGCAAGGACACTGCCTGCAGATACGTGATCCAGCACCTGAAGCGGAAGGGCTGGCGCGGCAACACGATCAGCTCGGTGGACCCCGTACGCAACATGCTTCGGTCCATGGGAGTACCCGTGGACAACAAGACCCAGAAAATCCGCGATTTGATGGCGGAGGTGCAGTTCGCCCTCAACAGGTACGAGTGGTTTCCGATCCAGATGTCAGCTGGCCAGGTCACGTCATGGCTTAGCGAGGAGAACACGCCCGGACTGTGCTTCGTGCACATCAGGGAGACGGGCGCGATAACGCGGTTCCGCGCCCTGCTGGCCGATACTCAGATCGAGACCTACACGCTCTTCGTGGATCGCAAGAAGGCAGCCCGAGGGGACTTCACGAACGCGGCTGATCGCGAGGTGGAGACGGTGCTCTATGACGTAGTTATCGACAACAACACCACCATGGATGACCTCCATGACCGGTGCGCCCGGTTTGCTGAGCGAATAGTGGAGGGGCCTATCACAGGAGGCATTCGTTTTGTCTAGGGTGTGCAGATGTACCTGAATGACAGGCAACGCATTGAGCTGATGCTACCGCCCCAGGTGATGTTGGCGGTCCTTATAGACGGGGTGAATGACCCCGATCATCCCGATGCAATTAAATGCAGGGAACTGCTCGTAAAGGCATCCACCGAGCCGATCCAGGACCTACCACCAAACAAGCAGGTGCAGCTGACAAGGCGCGTGATGCGTACGCACCTCGAAGTCACGGCGGCCTACCGGAAGGATGGGATGAGGACCGACAAGCTCGGTCTCATCGCCTACTACTGGCTCAAGGCCCTGCTGGATCAGGACTATCTGGTGCTTGGGCCGGAAAGCTATTTCTCGCAGGCGCTCGATCTGTTCCTGCCCGCAATCGAGCATGCGGCCCAGATCGAGAAACTTGACAAGTCTGCTCAGAAAAATGCCCGCAAATTCCTCGCCCATCTGCAGAGCCTGGGCTTCTACCAGGGCGTAAGCCCCGAATCCATCGGCTGAAGTTTCTCGGGAAACTGTATAATTTTGGCGTCAAGGGCCTCCTCGGCTCTTGGCGTTTTTTGTGTGCCACGGTAAATTGCAATTAATTGCATGATGGAGGCCCGGAATGTTCACGACGATCGATTCAGAGGGAAAACCCGTAAAGATCGCCAGTGAGGTCAACGCACAGGGCGAGCACACCCTGAAGGTCACCGGAGTGTCGGGCGGAAGCGGCGGCGGGCCGATCGAAGGACCCATCGAAGTTGAGGGACCGCTCACGGCTGAAGAGCTGGCGGAGGCCGGACTCGCCACGGAGAGCAAGCAGGACGCTCTGCTCGCTGCCCTGCAGGCCCTCGCTCCGGCTACGCGGGCCGAGGCGGTGGTCCCGAGTGACACGGTTGATCTCACGTATCCATCCCGTGCGATCTGGGTGGGAACTGGTGGTGATGTTGCTGCGGTGATCGACGGCCAAGCCATCGTTCACAAGAACGTCCCGAGTGGCACGCGCCTCGACATTCGCGCAACCCGCATCAACGCCACGGGCACGACTGCTTCTGACATGGTGGCCTGGTCATGAGGATTTCGCTCGGTCTAGGGTTGGGAAACCAGGCCAGGCCGCCAGTAGCGCAGGCGCTGGACCCGCTCGATCTGTTCCGGAACGGCGAGAAGGGTTTCGTGCTCGATCCGTCCGATCTGGATTCTGTGTTCCAGGACATTGGCGGGACCTCCCCTGGCGGGGGCGGCTTGCCCGTGTCCGTGGTGCTGGACGCCAGACGACAGAAGGTGGTCGTGCCCGTACAAGCCCTCATCAATGGCTCGTCGATACCGCTTGATAACTTTACGCCAAATGGTCTGGACTTCACCGCCAGCACCGAAGACGCCGGTGGTATGGTCTACCAGCTGGATCGGGTCCTCGGTCCTGGCAACCTGGTGCTCTTCGAGGCCCAGGTAACGTCTGGTGACGTTTATGTAGCGTCTGTGCTCACGAACAGCACCGTGGGCGGTGGTACGTGGGGCAGCAACCGCGTCTTTCTGGATGACGGGTACAACCGCTACTTCCTGTTCTGCAACCGCGTCTCTGGGGTGATGTACCTTCAGGTCTATGTCGGTGAACCGGTGGACCTGATCGAGTTCTCCGATGTCCAGATACACTACGTGACGGGCATCCATGCCATTCAGCAGACATCGGGGGAGCGCCCGATCCTAGATGTGACCAACGGGTCGTACGCGCTGGTGTTCGCGCCGGGGGTTGCCAATCTCGACACCGTTCTGCCGGAAGCGATCGGCGGTCAAATCCTCATCGCCGGGCGCACCGGCATATTCATCGGAAACGTGAGCTATGCCGCGGGGTCGGACTTCCAGCTGGGTCCCGACACGTACACGGACGGTCCTGCTGGCGTTCTGGCTGATGTTGGGCCTGTGGTCGGCATGCTGATGATCGACCGGGAGCTCACGCCTGCCGAAATCACGCAGCTTGTTCAGTTCTACAAGGGTCGCGGGGCGGGAGACCTACTGGTGTGACGCACCAAGGGGGTGGCCCCTGAGCATCTACTCACGGAGGAATAGGTGTCCGTAACGATAGAATATAGCAGGAGAGCATCGAACACCGACGCTTTCGTCATTCTAGCGGAAGCGTGGAACGAGATGGTCCAGGAGGGGATTACGCCGGACTATCTGGGTGCACCGCCTATTCGCCCCGACACGGAGGTTTTGTACGCCACTAGTAAGGATGGCGACATTGTTGGGGTGCTTGCGTGGCGTCATGACCCAACCCAGGAAGCCTATGTGGTTTCCATCGGCTACGTCGAGCCGTCCAGCCGAAAGCAGGGCGTCTTCCGTCAACTGTACGAAGCCCTGAAACAGCGAGCTTACCGCAACGGGGTCCCGAAGATCGTGTCAGAGGTCTACGCCAGGGGACCTGGGGCCGAAGTCTTCAGACGGTTAGGGGCGACTCAGGTGTCGATCACTTACGAACACAGGGTGTCGTAGGGGGTTAAGATGTCCGAGGATAACTTCTGGGGAGAGCTGATACGGAGCTTGCGAGAAGAGAAGGGAATTTCCCAGCGGGTGCTGGCCGAGCGCGCTCGCGTTAACCGATCGACGTTGCGGCGCATCGAGGCGGGAAAGACTTCAGGGGACATCGCCACAATGGAGCGGGTTCTCGATTTTCTGGGCTACGAGCTGGAAGCGCTCGACAAGGAAGGGCAGCGGATTTCGCTTGAAGAGCTGCAGGAGCGCCAGAAATTGCGAGACGAGCCGTCCGTCAACCGCCTGCTATCTCTCCGTCTGGCCTGAATTTCTCATTGATAACTGCAGGATCAGGGGCAGTCTAAGTCCGTAAACCACGCACACCACGGAGGGTAGAGTGACGGACTTGAAAGCCCCTGACCTCACGGAACTCGAACAGCTCTGCGATTTCGCCCAGACCCGTCTCGAGCAGCTGAACGGGGACACCGGTTTCGACGATTTAGACGAGGACCCGCCCAGTGAGTGGGAGTGGGGCTGTCTGCACAAGACCCGAGCCTGGCTTAAACAGCTCCAGGCGATCACGCCTGAGCAGGAGATCGCCATGGCGTTGGACGTACTCAAGAAGTACCGGGAAAGCCATGGCGTGATGGGCGTCCTCGAACTTTCAACCGATCATCTGACCCCGGAAACGAAGATTGCTTGGCTGGATGGGAAGCTGGAACCGTACTTGACCTACAGGTACGATGATACGGGGTGGTGGCTGTGGACCGGTTCCGAGGAAGGGCTTCTGCAACAGGTGCCCGCTGATATTCGCGCGGTCGTGGTCTACGCCAGGAATCTCGGGTGTGACTGGATAAGGTTCGACCGAGAGGCGTGTTACGTGAACGGTTTGCCGGTCTATGAGTAGTAGCGCAATTAATTGCGGAGGGCGCGATGATTAGAGTGATGTCGTTTTCGTACCGGATGGGTGTCCCAAAAAACGTGGACATGGTGTTCAACTGCCGGGTGCTGAGGAATCCGCACCTTGTCCCTAGACTGCGTGAGCTCACCGGAAAGCATCCTGCCGTTCAGGAATACGTTCTGGCCGACAGCAACGCTCTGCTCATTCTCAAGGACGCCCTCGCATCCGCGGAGGACGGAATGACGATCGCCTTCGGCTGTTACGGGGGCAGGCATCGATCCGTGACCATGGCCGAGAAGCTGGCCGAGGAGCTGAAGCGTGCGGGCTCGGAAGTCGAGCTGGTTCACCGTGACCTGTAGTGGATTTCAGTACACCCACGCCGTGAAACCTTGCCTATTCCCGTGTTCGCAGTTATGCAATTAATTGCAGAAGGAACACGGAGGTTCATGGCGTGGATACCATTCCGTTCGCGCTACCCGACATTTCCGATTGGGAGAGGGCTGCAGTCGATCACTGCCTGAAGTCAGGCTGGTTGACCTCGGGCCGAAAGGTTAAGGAGTTCGAGGAGGCGTTCGCGGCTTATGTGGGAGCCAAGCACGCCATAGCCGTCAACAGCGCCACCATGGCCGCCCTCCTGATCCTCGATGCGCTGGGGGTCGGGCCTGGCGATGAGGTGATCGTTCCGACTTACACGTTCTCTGGCCCGGCCATGATGGCCCACCGGCTCGGGGCCAAGGTCGTTCTCGCGGACTGCTTGCCGGGGTCCTACCAGATCGACCCAGATCAGGTCCGGCGCAAGATCACGGATCGGACCAAGGTCGTCATGCCGACCCATTTCGGCGGGTCCGCTTGCGCAATTGATCAATTAAAGGCGCTGTGTGACAGCCGCGGTATAGCCATCGTGGACGACGCGGCGCACGCCTTCCCGACGCGCTATCCGAGCGGTGACCTTGTTGGGAATGGCACGTACACCCGAGCGACGTTCTTCAGCTTCTACGCCACCAAGACCATCACGACCGGCGAAGGTGGGATGGTCACGACCAATGACGACGATCTCGCGAAGCACATCCGCCATCTGAGGCTCCATGGCTTCGACCGGGCGATCTACGACCGGTACACGAACATAAAGACGGGCTGGCGCTACGACATTGCCTATCCGGGTTGGAAGGCGAACATGACCGACATAGCCGCGGCCATGGGGATCGTGCAGCTCAAACGAGCCGACTTCATGCGGGTCGCCCGCACCGAGATTGCCGCGCTCTACGGCAGGAATCTCGCAGACCTCGAACATGTCATCCTGCCCAAGGACGACAAGGGCAGCGCCTGGCACCTGTACCCGATCCGAGTTCGCCAGCGTGACCGGTTCATCGAGGAGATGGCCGCTCGCTGCATTCAGTGCTCGGTCCATTTCATCCCGCTTCACCAGCACAGCTACTGGCGGTCGGCGGTTGCCGGGAACGAGGAGTTCCCGAACGCCGATATGGTGTTCGCCCAATCCGTCAGCCTACCGATCTACTCGACGCTCACCAAGGAAGAGACCGACCGCGTGATCGCCGCGATCAGGGAAGTGGAGGGAAGCCTTGCTCGCGGGACTGAATGAAGACCTGGCCTTCCCGCTCCTTCTGCCCAGGCCGAAGATTTCAGAGCGGGGTCCGTATTACTCGAGCGTTAAGGGTCGGCGCGTGCTGGTGACCGGCGCAGGCGGCTCCATCGGTTCCGAGCTCGTCATCCAGATAGCCGGGTCGAAGCCCGAGCATCTCGTCATGACCGACCATTCGGAGCTGAACCTATACGAGATCGACAGCACGGTCCGGCAGGGTGCTCCGCAGCAGTCGAAACTGGCGGCCATCCTCGACGTGCGGGACCGTGAGGGCATCGCCAGCCTGTTTGCGGGTGAGAAGCCGGACATCGTGTTCCACGCCGCAGCGCTCAAGCACGTGCCCCTCCTCGAGAACGCGCACAACCTGATCGAGGCGGTTCTCACCAATCTGGTGGGCACCATGAACGTGGCCGACGCCTGCGCCCGGCATGGGATCGAGATGGTGCTCATCAGCACGGACAAGGCCGTTCATCCGACCTCGACCATGGGCCGGACCAAGCGCCTTGCCGAGCTGTACGTGCAGGCACTTGCTCGCCGCGAGATGAGCGACAAGTTCCTGCAGGTCCGGTTCGGAAACGTGATCGGCTCCAGCGGCTCCGTCGTTCCGTTGTTCCGCCGTCAGATCGCCCAGGGTGGTCCGGTGACAGTCACGCACCCGGAGATGACCCGGTACATGATGTCCATCAAACAGGCGGTGGAGCTGGTCCTGAACTCCAGCGCCCTGCATCATGAGGAGGGCGTTGGTTACGGCCTCTACATTCTCGACATGGGTGATCCCATCAAGATCATAGACCTCGCTGAGCAGCTGATCCGGCTCGCAGGTCTCCAGCCCCACAAGGACATCGAGATCGAGATCATCGGCGCACGCCCAGGAGAGAAGCTCCATGAGGAGCTCGTCTACCCGTGGGAGCCGCTGCAGCAGACTCGGATCGAGAAGGTCAGGGTAGCGGTGCCGGAGCCCAACGAGGACCTGGATTGTGCGCCTTTCGAGGAGCTGAGGGAACTCGCCTATGACCGGGAGCACGAAAGGGTTCACCGCCTGATGGCGGAAATCCTCTGTTTCTCCGAATTACAAATTGCCTAGACTCGGCTCATAGCTAGGATGTCAGGGTAAAGACAAAACCAAGGAGTGGATGTGACATATCCGGCATTCATCAAAAGCAACTTGGGCCTGCTGGCGGATGTTTTGTTGGGGGTGCCGGAGCCGTCTGAACTCGATGAAAATGGATGTTTCAGCAAGAGGTCCTGCGATGAGATCGAGGTGCTCCTGCTGAAATTCATCGAGAAGGAGATCAAGGCATTCTACATGCCTGATGAGGTCGGCCACGGCACGAACCCCAACAACAAGTGGAGGACCGCTAGCAGCCTGCAGAAAGCGATCCGGTATGGGCTGGATGATCACGCCCAGTTCACGGTGTCAGCCCTGTTCGACATGGACAAATCCTATGCGATGAAGCGGCTGGCGGTGATCGCGGTCGAGGATTGTCTGATGGGGAATCCGCTGTACACGGCGGCTTCGCTAGCAATCCTGGGTCATGCAGCCTGGCGGAAAACGCTAGACGAGCGGCGTCTCCTAATCTGGCTGGCAGGGAAGCTGGCGGAAGGGCTCAAGGACAGGACCGCGGTGAACCTGTGTGTCTGGGCGGGGGTGGAGGACCTGGTGCCCAAGGACGAGTGGGCCAAGGCAACCGATGAGCAATTAATTGCAACGATGATGAACCGCGAGTTCACGTACGGCCAACGCATGTGTGCAGCGTGGCTGCTGGCTGGGACGAAGCGGTTTTTAGGAGGGGGCTTCCCTGACACGAACGATCGCAGGCCGACAGCGCTTTTCCGAACCATGGTGGAGATCGGGGTACCGCGGCTACTCCTCTACATTTCGGCCAAGACCTGCAGCCGCCTGGGCGATGCGATGTTCGCCACGATCCCGCTCGTTCACGAGCTGCTAGATGAGTGCACCGAGGATTGGATCGAGGAAAATGAAATCTACCCGCAGAAGGTCGGGAAGCTGCTCGGTGCGGCGTACGACAAGCACACGCGGGAAGGCAAGATCGCGATAAGCAGGTTCTTCGGGTCTTGCAAGGCGATGAAGCCGTTCATGAAGGCCGCTCCGGCGTCGGCCAAGGATTTCCTGCAGGGTATAGGCATTTTCCAAGCGGAGGGCGGAGTCCTCGGTCGGCGGTACGTCTACGGGCAGCATTGCGATGAGGTGACGAACCGGGCGCGGGGGCCGAGCCGGTTCAAGGTGCTAGGTGATCTCGCTGCCGAGTACGTGCCGACGATCCGTGAGAACTTGCCGGAGCTGAATGAAATCAGGGGGAACGTTCTGTGGGCGGCGCTGCAGAAGAAATAAGATACGCAAATAAGGTTTGGGCCTACCAGAACAGGATCGACTGGCGGCTGGCGGCCCGCGTTGTCCTGCGCATGGCTGAGCTATGGCCTGGGGCCAGGGTGCTTGATTTCGGCTGTGGTCCTGGCCGTTTCAGCCGCATGCTGCATGAGAGCGGATGTGATGTGGTTGGGGCCGATGTCTCGGAGGCGATGCTACAGATGGCTCTGCCGATGACTTCGCCCGGACTCAAATTTGTGAAGCTCGATCCGAAGGTTGGCCTCGACTATGACAGCGAGTTCGATTTCATATTCTGCCTGCACGTCCTTGGACATGTGGGCGATCTCCACGACACGATCGAGCAGTTCCGGCGAGCCCTGCGCCCGAACGGGAAGGTTCTGGTCGTCAACCCGAACCTCCTGCATACGATGCTGCGCAAGCCGATCGACTGGATGACCGGGTACAAGCCGGACCCGACCATCAAGCATCGGTTCACGTGCGCCCAGCTCGCCCAGATCATGGCGCACCACGGGTTCGAGAAGGAGCAGTCTTGCTCTTGGGGCGGCAGATTCCTATTCGCCTACCCGCTGTTCATCGCCCGCTTCACCGTCAGCAAGGATTGATCCAATGTCTGGCAGTCTCTTGTACCCTGTCGCCATATTGGTGAACACGCGACCGGGCTATTCCGACTACAACCTGGGCCAGCAGCTAAAGAAGTACCTCGAAAGCCGTGGGGCGGAGGTCAAGGTTATCGACAAGAAGCAGTCGAACCTGTTCGGCCAAGTGGTGGGGCACCACCTCATTTCGTTCTACACGGATATGGTCTGGCCGTACTACAAGTACGCCCGCCACGTGCGTCCGAAGACGATCCTGCATATCCAGTGCATCGGCCCGAAGGTCTACCCGTACCACGAGTACGTCTGCTATCTCTCGACGCTCGTGAAGCCGAAGATGAGCGGCATTCCGGTCTATCACTTCAACGTGTCGCCCAGCACGGAGAAGGAGTTCCACGAGATCAGCCGGAAATTCTTCTCGCCGTCCGTCTGCCGGGAGATCGCCAAGCAGTCGAGCACGAACTACTACGGGCTCGAGGACGGGTTCAAAATCCACGAGGATGCCAATCCCGACAGCCTCGTGGTTCCGTACAACCGTTGGGAGCCGGGGCAGAAGAATCTGCCGCTGCACATGCAGCTGAGTCTGGTCTACCGGACCTACTGCGAGAAGCACGGTCGTCCGTTCGAGCAGGTGTTCTACATCAACGAGGATGACCGGAAGCGGAAGGAAAAGGAGATTCCCGACCATGCCGGTCAGGTCTATGACTTCCGCGATCAGTTCTATGACCGGCAGGCGTTCTACGAGAACATTGGCCGCCACGGCATTTTCCTGAGCACCTCGGTACGCGAGAGCTTCGGCCTCTACTATCTCGAGCTGCTGCTGGCCGGAGTGGTGGGTGTTTTTCAGCGCTATCCCTGGATCGAGGGCCTTCTGCCTGAGTACCCGTATATGGGATCGGAGAACGAGCTGGTGCCGATGCTGGCCTGGGTTCGGGACAACTACGCAGAGGCGCGAGCGCGGGTGATCAATGAGATTGCCCCGATCATCCGTGAACGGTATTCGCAGCAGACCTACTTGTCGCGTATCTACGATAAACTCCTCGAACTGGAGACAATCGAACAGGGGAAGCTATGAAGGTCGCCAGCCATCAACCGTGTTTCCTGCCGTGGCCGGGCTTCTGGCACAAGGTCTGCTCGGTCGATCGCTTTATTTTGTCGGCTGGGGTCGCGTGGTCGAAGGACGGGTTCATCAACCGTATCCAGCATGCCGGTGCATGGTTGGCGTTGCCGGTGCAGGCAGAATCGTCCAATGCCCCGATCATTGATGTCGTCATTGCCGACGACAAAAGGCGCATTGCGAAGACCTGGAAGACCGTCGCCCAGCAGACCGGACCGTACCGGTCGCGCCTGACGACAATCATCGACGTACTCCAGGAGGTCGAGCCGGGTCAGTCGTTAGTGGAGATCAATAACCGGCTGATACAGCTCCTGTGCGGTCTGCTAGGTGTCGGAACTAAGATCACGCTCGACACCAGCACCTCGAACGCTGCCACCAAGACCGAACGTCTCTACGAGCGCCTGAAGCGCCACGTACCGGGGATGACCGAGTACTACCTGGGGAAAGGGGCTCTCGACTATTTCGATCGGAACGTTTTTGAGGGCGTGCAGTGCTTCGTGCAGGACCCGTCGCAGTTCGCTCCCACGATCTCGATTTTGCAGTTAATTGCAAACGAGCGCGATCCGGTGGACGTGATCCTGTCAAAGGGCCGGTGGAGCCCACTAGACTGAGGGGTAATCAGATGAAAAGACGCCATCTGGTGCTCGCCCCGCATCATGACGACGCTGAGTTCGGCATGGGCGGGTGCATCCAGAAATTCCTGTCTGACGGTGATGATGTCCGCGTGATCGTAGCCGCTCGAGGAAACTACACGCGAAGCGACTGGGTGAAGGTCCTGGGGTCTGTACGGGCCGACGAAAGCAGAGCTGCTTTGACCCGTCTAGGCGTGAAGGACATGGTTTTCGAGGACTGGTTCGTTGAGAACGGCGCTATGGAAGCGCCGTTCGGCAGCCTCGTGTCTGACATCGAGGGTGCCGTGCGCGAGTACGAGCCGACCGATGTCTATGTCTGCCTGCCCTCGTTCAACCAGGACCATCGCAGGCTCTATGAGGCGACCCTGACCGTGTTCCGGCCTGGTTTGCAGACGGCGAGCCTCTACGCCTACGAGTACCCTGGGAATCTCTGGGCGGAGCCGGTCCCCGTGTTCGGCAGGCGTTACTTCATCATCACGGCAGATGAGATGCAGGGCAAGTTCGATGCCCTGAACATGCACAAGTCGCAGTTCGAGGGTCGCAAGGTCGGCGTTGATCCGTTCGCCGCGCTGAAGCTCGCGACCCTGCGCGGGGCGGAGATCGGTGAGACGTATGCCGAGGTCCTGTTCGTGCTCAGGGAGGTCGTCAGGCCATGAAGATACTGCTCGACCCCTGTCTTACCGCCGACCCGGCCAAGTGCTCGACCACGATCCAGTTCTGGGAGTTCGTCAACCGGACGCTGAACGTCGAGAAGCGCAAGGACGTGTTCTTCTACTGGATCGTCCCGACCTCGGTCGAGGATGAGCAGATGGGGTTCTACCCGAAGCATCCGAACATCAAGTACATCAGGATGCCTCGGGCCAAGGACCGCATCCGCGACTACATCACGATGACGCCCGAGTTCGAGGAGGCGATTGCCTTTAACGGCACGTACTGGGACTTCGACGTGCTGCTGACCGTGCGCACGGGTCTCGTGCCTCTCATGCGCGTCATCCTGAACAGCCCCCGCAACCGCAAGGCATGGTGGATGAAGCAGGTGTGGGTGATCGAGGACATGCCCATGATGTCCTTCAAGACCACCGTGCCGACCATGCTGGCCAACGGGGTGCACGACCGGATGACGATCGAGGGCCTCCTCGCCGCCGACCGGGCCTACGTCTGCAGCTACCATGAGAAGCCGGAGATCATCCGCACGGCTCGCCAGTATTTCTCACCGTCGATCGTGCGCGAGCTCGACGCCAAGCTGGAGAACGTGGTTACGGCGCAGTTCGAGAAGTACAACCTCAAGACCCCGGACCAGTTCTACAAGCCTGGCGGAGATCAGCCTTTCGGCCTGGCCTACATTGGCCGGATGGAGAAGGCGAACAACATCGTGGACATCCACGACCTCATGGTGAAGACGTGGATCACCAGGGGCGATCGCGTGAAGCTGGTCGTATGCACGGTGTCCAAGGTCGTGCCGGTGTTTGACAGCGAGCTGGTCGATATTCGTCAGCCGAACCGCGAGGAGTTCTGGCGGATCGTTCAGGAGGAGATGCACGCCTTCATCAAGATGCCTGCGGGTGGAGGCTTCTCGCTATCGCTGATCGAGCCGATCATGCTCGGCACGCCGGTTCTCACGACTCGCACCCCGGCCTATGAGAGCCTGCTGGGGAAGGACTACCCGCTATTTGCGGAAGGCCCGAGCCAGATGCCTGGCCTCGTGAAGGCGCTCTACGACGACTACGCCTACCACTATGAGCGTTTCGCCAAGTGGCAGCAGGAGTGGTTCAAGCCGACCTACCAGAAGCGGATGAAAGAGGACCTGCTGTTCGACAAGCTCAGCAGGGACATCGACGCCTTCCAGACCATGATCTGGGAGCGGAAGGACGAGCTCGCCAGCCTGGGCGAGAACAAGATCGTCTGCCGTCTTGCAGAATTGCTTGGCACCAAGCCCAAGGGGGCAGACAAGACGATCGAGACGGTGTTCGAGGGTCTCCGCTACATGGGGGAGCAGGGGGAGGTCGATATGCTCGACAAGAAGATCGAGCCGGGCGACCGCCTCGAACGCGCCATCACCTTCTCGACGCCGTGGAACCCGTATCGGCTCGGTCTGATCCTGTTCCACGGTTTTGAGGATGCCTCACCAGAGCCTGGACATCTCAGGAGAAAGCAATGATCGCCAGCGGACAGATTTTGCGTCAGCTCAAGCCTGTGTCGCCGTTTTGTGAGCGGACTAAGTTCAATGGGATGACCTACGGGGTCGGACCCGCTGGCTACGATGTGAGGATCGATCAGGACTTGACCCTAGACCCAGGAGAATTTGCTCTAGCCTCCACTCTGGAGCTGTTCGACATGCCCAACATGCTGCTGGGCATTGTGCACGACAAGAGCACCTGGGCTCGCCTCGGTCTCGCCGTCCAAAACACCGTGATTGAGCCGGGCTGGAAGGGTTTCTTGACCCTGGAGCTTACGAACCACGGCAAGAACCAGCTCCAGATCAAGCAGGGGTCTCCGATCGCTCAGATCATCTTCCATTACACGGACAAGCCGGTTGAGCAGCCGTATTCGGGTAAGTACCAGAACCAGGCACGGGGACCGCAGCCCGCCATCCTGGAATCTGACAGCTGACCGGGCCATCGTTTAGACCACGCAATTAATTGCACCTGCCATGATTGCCTATGTCATGGCAGGTTTGTCTTTGCGAGTGTCCCTAACATGGAGGTTAACTGTGGCGGCTACGGATAAGACGAGGAATTTGCTGCGGCTGGACCTTCCGGTCGGCCTGCTGGAGAAGAACGAAGACAACCCGAACAAGATGTCCCCGCGGGAGTTTGACCTGCTGGTGGACAATATCGACAAGACCGGCATCACCGATGCGGTCCTGGTCAGACCTCTGAATTTCGCTCTGGCCCACGACCTCGCCTCCACGATCAAGGGAGACAAACTGGTAAAGGCGTTCGAGGAGAAGAACGTCAAGTTCAGGATCGTGGGCGGCCACCACCGGTTCGACGCCGCGGTTTATCTCGGGTTCGAGACTGTTCCCTGCACGGTCATCATGGACCCTGAGTTCGATGAGGAGCAGGAGAAGTTCCAGCTCGTCAGGATGAACGTCATTCGCGGTAAGCTCGATCCGCAGGCGTTCTTCAACCTCTACAACAAGCTCTCCTCGCAGTACACCGAGGAAATCCTGCAGGACGCCTTCGGTTTCGCGGATGAAGCGGAGTTCCAGCGGCTGATCAACCAGACGGCCAAGGCGCTGCCCGACCCGAAGCTCCAGAAGAAGTTCAAGGAGGCAGCCCAGGAGATCAAGACGATCGATGGCATCTCGAAGCTCCTGAACGAGATGTTCACGAAGTACGGGGACACGGTACCGTACGGCTACATGGTGGTCGATTACGGCGGTCAGCGCTCGATCTGGTTCCGGGTCGAGAAGAAGACGATGGACGCCCTCGACATCGTAGGGGAGATGTGCATCGAGAACCGGCGCACCATGGACGACATCATTGGCGGGGTCGTGCAATTGATTGCAAAGGGTGACCTCAAGGACACCGTGGACCAGCTCATCGCCAAGACGCCGGAGGTCAATCTGCCTGGGAACATGTCGGTCCTGCCGACCAAGGACAACATTGAGAAGGTTGCTGCTCTATGAGGGCGAAGTCTTCAACCCGAGCCTTCAAGAAGCTGAAGAGCCTGGGCGCGGATCGCATGAATGAGGTAGACGCCCGTCTGCTGTCAGGGGAGCCCTGCAGCTCGATCGCGGCGTGGATTCAGGTCGATCTGGGCAAGTGCAAGGACATCAAGCCCGCGAGCCTGAAGAAAATGCTGGAGCGTTACCGGGAGACCGAGCTCCGGCAGAAGACGCTCGCCCGGATTGCCAACGCGCAGCGCGGGGACTCGATCAAGACCATCCAGAAGCGCCTGAACGCGCTCGACGAGATGGAGGACATGGTACGAGTCCAGCGTGGGCGAGTGGAGAAAATCCTGATGCGCGAGGCGAACCTGCCCGAAGGCATGCTGCTCCGGGACGCCTCGAACGAGCTTCGCTTGCTCAAGGACATGCTCCTTGATCTCGGAAAGATACAGCTGGAGACCGGCCTTCTGGCCAAGGCCCCGAAGACATTCCGAGGCTCCATGGTCAGCTCCGATGGGCAGGTGAAGCACTTCGAGTGGACGGAGGAGCAGGAAGAACTCTTCAGGATGATCGAGCAGATAGAGAACCATGCAGCCGAAGACGCCTGAAGCCAAACTTCTTGCCGCCTATTTCAATCTGCTGTCCGACATGGGCCGGGCGGGTGAACGCATTTGGGAGGTCAGCAAGGGTATCGAGGATATCCAGGAAAAGCTGGCCTACCTCAAGTCCGCCGTCAGCTGGCTCCGTGCGAAGGCCAAGGAGGACGTGTGGGAAGTCCCGCCTGTGGACTTCCGCACGTTCGTTGAGTCTCGTGAGCTGCTCGACAAGCCGGGTGTGCTCTGGCCGAAGGTCATGGAAGCCGGTCAGGAGATGAACTCCGGCAAATACGTTGAAGCGGTGCTCACCGGGGCCATCGGTGTCGCCAAGTCAACGCTGGCGATCTACACCCAGGCGTACCAGGTCTACGTCCTGTCCTGCATGAAGAACCCGCATGCGGTGTTCGACCTGGACCCGTCCTCGGAAATCCTGATCGTATTCCAGTCGATCAATAAGAACCTGGCCATGGACGTGGACTACCGGCGCTTCAGGTCGATGATCGATGACGCGCCGTATTTCCAGACCGAGTTCACGTACAACCGAGGGCGCGAGAGTGACATGCGCTTCGACCGCTTCAACATCGTGGTGAAGCCAGTCGCGGGTCACGACACGGCAGCCATCGGTCAGAACGTGATTGGCGGCATCCTCGACGAGCTGAACTTCATGGCCGTGGTCGAGAACTCGAAGCAGACCAGGGACGGCTCGCTCTACGACCAGGCGACCCAGAACTACAACTCGATCGCCCGACGCCGCGAGTCGCGCTTCATGCAGCTCGGTCAGCTGCCCGGCATGCTCTGCCTGGTCTCATCGCGCAACTACCCCGGTCAGTTCACGGACAAGAAGGAAGAGGAGGCTCGCCGGAACCCGCGCATCTACATCTACGACAAGCGACTCTGGGAGATCAGACCGGAGCGCTTCTCCGGCGAGAAGTTCCAGGTCTTCATCGGAGACCAGACGCGCAAGCCGCGCATCCTTCGGGACATCGACGTTATCCCGTACGAGGACCGGCACCTGGTCATGGACATTCCGATCGAGTACCGGCAGACGTTCGAGAACGACCTTCTCGCTGCTCTGCGCGACGTGGCGGGTGTGGCTGTCCAGGCCATGCACCCGTTCATGCCGAACACGGACGCGGTGTCCGCGTGCTTCGGGCGCGTGCAATCAATTGCATCTCGGGAGGACTGCGACTTCCAGGACACGCGCGTCCTGCTCTACCCAAAGCGCGTGCAGCACCCGCAGGAGCCGCGCTTTGTTCACGTTGACCTGGCCCTGGCCAAGGACAGCGCGGGTGTAACGGTTGGCCATGTGCCGAGGTTCGTGCCGGTTTCGCGAGGCGAGCACACGGAAATCCTGCCTGTCGTCCAGCTCGACATGATTTTGGAGGTCCGGCCTCCGAGAGGTGGGGAGATCGAGTTCGAGAACATCCGCAAGCTGATCTACACGCTGCGGAACAAGCTCAGGCTGCCGGTCAAGTGGGTGACATTTGACCAGTACCAGTCACGAGACTCGATGCAAATCCTGCATCGGGAAGGCTTCATGACTGGATACCAGTCCATGGATGTGGACACGTACGCCTATGATGTCCTGAAGCAGGCGCTCTACGATGGTCGGGTGCTAGCCCCGGAGCATCCGAAGGCGCTAAAGGAGCTGGTGACGCTCGAGATCGACGTGAAGAAGAACAAGATCGATCACCCGCCGCACAGCTCCAAGGACGTGGCCGACAGCATAGCGGGTGTTGTTTTCGGTCTGACAATGAGACTCGAAATCTGGCGGCGTCACGGCATTCCGACATACCGCATGCCGCGCTCCATCTCGGAAATGAAACCGCAGTCGAAGAAGAGCCTGAGTTACACGGAGACGCTCAGGGAGCAGCGCTATGCGAGTGTGGTTTGACAGTGACACGAACCAGCGCGGTTTCGAGGACGATCTCCAGGATCGCGGCATTCCGTTCAGCACCGATCGTTTCGAGGTGCTCGTAGGCGACGACGAGGAAATCCGCGACCTAGCTCAAGAATGGAATGGGGAGATTCTGAAGGATGAACCAGGCACAGGCACAAGTGGACTTTATGGCTCTGGATTTGACGATCTTGGAGCAGGCCGTTCCCGCCCACATGCTGCTGATGATGCTGGAGGAGGTCCAGAAAAACGGGTACGAGGTAAGGGAAGACGTGCTGCATCACCTAAGAAACGCGGTACTCGCACCCCTGTCTCGGCTCGATACCTTCTCCGTCGCCAGGGTCGCGAAAAGGATCGATGATACGGCCCGATCGATCCTCCGTGAGGTTTCGCCCGACAACCCGCTGGACGGCCTCTACAGCTGCGCCCAGTTCATCCTGACGTTGATCGACGAAGGCCGGTGGACCGACGCCCAAAACCAGGCGGTGCTGATGTCGCTCCTGCTCATGGAGGATGTGAAGGACGACCGGAAGGATCGCTATGGAAACGAGGCCGTTTGGCGCGTAGAGGAAAAGAAGTGGCAAAAAGCAGCCAAGGAGATGCTGAAACGTGCGATGCTGCTCGGTCTTTATGCGATGCCTGTCCGCATTTAATTGCACTCGCCCGGCATTCGGCTATCGTTAGGGTGTCCACAATCTTTTCAGGAGGAAAAATTATGGGCACCAAAATTCTCATCTACTCTGGCTCTAACCCCAACAAAAACCGGTGCATCGAAATTTCCGGCTCGGTTCACAAGGAACTCGCCAGGGTCCTGAGAAAATTCACATGCAAGCCGACAGTGGACACGCTGGCCGACGCGCTGGGCGGGAAACCGGCGGACATGCGGTTTGCCGAGGTGACCATCAAGGTATCCGGTTGGTCCTGCTATCTCTCGAACACCAGAAAAACCTGGGTCTACAAAACCGCCTGGGACCCGAAACCGGGCGTCAACTACATTCCTGATCCTCGGGTCCGGCCCGCGCCCTTCCTCCGGGACGGTAGTTGCCGGGGCTGAAAAATTCATGGTCGGGGAACTGCATTTAATTGCAATTCCCCGCCAACCCATTACGTTAGGAGCGTACCCCATCAATCCACGGAGGGAAGCATGGAACGGATTTTCAGATTTTCTTCTGACCACTGCGACTGGAAGATCACGGACCAGTCCGTGACCAAGAAGCATCTGGGGGGCAAGGGAGCAGCCCTCGCCATGATGGCTCAGGCCGGAATGCCAGTCCCGCCAGGCTTCACGATCACCACGGACACCTGCAACGAATACCGCAAGCTCCTGCAGGACAATCCGGACAAGGTGGACGAGTGGATCGACGCCTTGATGGGCGAGGTCCTCGGCCACATGGACTGGCTGTCCAAGCAGTTCGGGTACACCCCGCTTGTCTCCGTTCGCTCGGGTGCACCGATCTCGATGCCGGGCATGATGGACACGATCCTGAACGTGGGCCTGACCAATGAAAACCTGCCCGAGTGGGAGGAGCGCCTGGGCAAGCGGGCGGCCATGGACAGCATGAGACGGCTGATCCAGATGCTGGGCAGCACGGCCTACGGGGTTCCGCATGAGGTGTTCGAGTTCCAGCTCGCCAAGCACAAGAAGGCGGTGGGAGCCGAGAGTGACACTGACCTGACGGCTGCCGATCTGGAGTTCGTCAGCCAGCAGTATCTCAAGGCGTTCTTCGCCAACAAGGGCTTCGATTTTCCGATCGATGACCCGTACACACAGCTCCGGTCGGCAGTGCTGGCCGTCTTTGACAGCTGGATGAACCCGCGGGCGATCGAGTACCGCAAGCTGAACGGTATTCCCGAAGACATGGGAACCGCCGTCAACGTGCAGGCCATGGTGTTCGGGAACATGGGGGAGGATTCGGGGACGGGTGTGCTGTTCACTCGGTGCCCCTCGACCGGCAAGAACGAGATTATGGGCGAGTTCCTGCAGAATGCGCAGGGCGAGGACGTGGTGGCAGGTATCCGCACACCGCGGCCCCTGACCGAGATGGCTGAGATGGGGGCTCAGTGGAAGGCCGTCTATCATGCGCTGGGGGATGTCTGCGTCCGGCTGGAAGATGTCTACCGGGACATGGTGGATGTGGAGTTCACGGTGCAGAACGGCTCCCTGTTCATCCTGCAGAGCCGGGTGGGCAAGCGGTCGGCCATCGCAGCCTTCAGGATCGCGGTCGATCTGGTAGAGGAGGGCGTGATCGACAGGGACACGGCGCTCTCCCGTCTCAAGAAAGCGCAGTTCAAGGTCGTCCGCAGGCCGATGCTCGATCCGAATTTCAAGGAGGAGCCGGACTTCGTGGGTCTGCCCGCCTGTCCAGGCGTGGTGAGCGGAAAGCCCGTGTTCTCGGCGGAGGATGCAGTTAATTGCACGGAACCCTGCATACTGATCTCGCACGAGACGACACCGGATGACATCGCGGGCATGAATGCCGCCGTGGGCATCCTGACCCAGACGGGCGGAGCGACCAGTCACGCCGCAGTGGTGGCTCGCGCGATGGACAAGCCCTGTGTGGTGGGCTGCACCACGCTCGACATAGATGCCTTGAAAGGGAGTGGTTGCACGAAGATCACGATCGATGGATCGACCGGTAACGTCTGGGTGCAGACCGATGTACCGGTGATTGACAGCTCGGATGATCCTGCGGTCCGAACCGTGATGAACTGGTGCATGGAAAAGCTCGGGGCATGGGAGTCATCACCGGTCGATCTCGGGTCGGATCATCGCCCGCACGTGGTGCAGGCCGCCTACTGGTGGGGTTCGCTGGAAGTGGCCGAAGCGGTGGTCGAGGGCATCAAGCAGATGCCTTCTAGGGAGAACGTGAAGCTCGACATCAGAAACCCGCAGAGCTTCATGCCCGAGACGGACAACGAGTTGACCTACTGCTTCGGGACCGAGCCCGACAGCGATGTGGCATTCAAGAAGGAGTTCGGACAGCTGCTGAACACGCTCATCAAGGACTTCCCCGATCTGGACATCGTTGGAGCAGGGGGCGTTCCGCTGATCGTTCCTGCAGATTACGCCGCCTTCTCGGTGCTGGCAGACTGAGCTAAGACATTGGAATGTAAGCACGGAGGCAACGGCAATGTCTTTGGTTCTGAGCTTGAAGCAAGGTGACGATTTCTGGGTTGAGAACCGTCAGGTGGTGGTCTCCCGCATTCAGGACGCCAAGAAATTCTGGCTGTCCATCGATGGCAAGGAGTTCGAGATCGTCGATACGCATGCCACGGAGATACTGCCTGATGTGTTCGTGGCGTCCGGGGATTTCTTCAAGTACGGCATGGTCCGCGTGGCGATAGACGCGCCGCGCGAGATCGAGATTCTGCGTGGTGACCGGTACAGAGCGAGACAGAGAGAAAAGCAATGGGATTTCGCCAGTACGAAGTGACCGAGCAGGCCATCCGTCAGGCTAAGGCTGCGGGTTTGTGCGGAGACGTAGAGAAGCGAATCGCCAGAATGGCCAGACGCGCCGCCCCGTTCACTCACGAGTACGGCAATTGGCGGTTCGAGGATTTCGTCCTGTTCATCAAGGACGGCAAGGTTCTCGATGTTACCCGATTGGACATGGTTTCGGGTAACTCGTAGAAGTCAGAGTACAGACTACCAGGAGGGTTGATGATGATGCATAGAAAGCTGACGAAGGGCGGCCCGAACGGCTTCCTTCCGATTGATCTGGGCTGGCGCGGGGCGTTCTACCGCTTCCAGATCGCAGGCGGGCCGTACGACTTCTTCCCTGGCCGTGACAAGGCGTTCGGGGTGTGCGTCCGCGCCGAGAACGTGAATCCGGGTAGCTACGATGTCCACCTGCCCATCAGGGATTTCAGCGTACCGACCGACATGTTCCGTGTCGAAATGGCTGTAAGGGACACGCTTCGCGCCGCGATCCGTGGCAAGCCGGTATATGTAGGCTGCATGGGTGGCTGGGGCCGGACAGGACTGTTCCTCGCGCTCCTTGCCAAGGCTGCCGGGGTTGATGATCCGGTCGCCTACGTACGCAAGTATTACACGCCTCGAGCGGTGGAGACGCGGGCGCAGGAGCAGTTCGTCAAGGATTTTGACGTGACAAAGCTGCGCAAGTGGCTGCACAGGTTCGCCTGGGCACAGAGGTTCCCGTGGCTTTCCCGTTTCTTGGCTCCCTGAGAAGTGCAATTAATTGCATTTCTCATTGACTCGGACCGGCTCCAGGTCACGATAAGATAAAGCCAACCGGAACCATGGAGGGTATGCATGGCACTCACTGACCCGAAAGATACTCTGGCCTACCACTCGTCTCGTGTTCTGTGCATCAAGCGGGACATGAGCGAGGTCCCGTGCTCCAACGTGGCTAAGGCCCTGGGTAAGTATCAGCACACGCATTCCCCGTCTGATGAGGGTCACTCGACGCCAGAGACGCAGGCTCTGTGGTTCTACGGGATGAATCACGGGATGGCCCTGATCTCGAAGCGGTTCCACCCGCTGG
>Ga0207866_1001282_pt1 | contig 25609 bp, 25 predicted proteins | sample HigsolmetaAR203D_FD_184835 | JGI IMG/M metagenome (GOLD analysis project Ga0207866, IMG submission 184835) | Ionic liquid and high solid enriched microbial communities from the Joint BioEnergy Institute, USA - AR20-3-D (SPAdes) (version 2) ...
AAGCTGAAAGTCGTCGGCCGCGCGGGCGTCGGCGTCGACAACATCGATCTGGCGGCCGCGACCGAGCGCGGCATCGTCGTGATCAACGCGCCGGACGGCAACACGATCACGACCTGCGAGCACACGTTCGCGATGATGATGGCGCTCGCCCGCCATATTCCGCAGGCCTACGCCAAGACGATCTCCGGCGTGTGGGACCGCAAGTCGTTCGTCGGCGTCGAGCTGCGCAACAAGAAGCTCGGCATCCTCGGCATGGGCCGGATCGGCAGCGAGGTGGCCATCCGGGCGAAGGCCTTCGGCATGGAGGTGCTGGGCTACGATCCGTTCCTGACCGAGGAACGGGCGGACAAGCTGGGCGTCAGGCTGTCCACCATCGAAGACATCGTACGGACGGCGGACTTCATGACGGTCCATACCCCGCTCACGCCGGAAACCCGCCACATGATCTCCCGCCCGCAGTTCGAGATCATGAAGCCGGGCATGCGCATCATCAACTGCGCGCGCGGCGGCATCATCGACGAGCAGGCGCTGGTCGAGGCGATCGACGCCGGCATCGTGGCGGGCGCGGCCTTCGACGTGTTCGAGACCGAACCGCCGGCGCCGGATCATCCGTTCCTGCACCATCCGAAGATCATCGTCACGCCGCACCTCGGCGCGTCGACGGTCGAGGCGCAGGAGAACGTGGCGATCGACGTCTCCGAGCAGGTGCTCCACATTCTGCGCGGCGAGCCGTTCAAGAACGCGGTGAACATGCCTTCGATCCCGTCGGAAGTGCTGAGCAAGCTGCAGCCCTATTATCCGCTCACCGAGAAGCTCGGCAAGGTTGCCGCCCAGCTCGCGGACGGCGCGGTGGAAGAGATCAGCGTCAGCTATTCGGGCGAAATCGCCGACATCGACACCTCTTCCCTGACCCGTTCGGTCGTCAAGGGCGTGCTCTCGCACCACCTGGGCGAAGACCAGGTCAACCTGGTGAACAGCCTGCATCTCGCGAAGACGCGCGGCGTCAACATTGTGTCGAACAAATCGTACGCGCACAAGGGCTTCACCAACCTGATCACGGTGAAGCTGCGCACGAAGCGCGAGGAACGGCTTGTCTCCGGCACCCTGCTCAACGGCCTCGGCGCCCGCATCGTCCAGATCGACCAGTTCCCGGTGGACGTCGCGCCGGAGGGCAACCTCGTGCTGGTCAGCCACCACGACAAGCCGGGCATCATCGGCCGGGTCGGCACGATCCTCGGCTCGAACGACGTCAACATCGCGACGATGCAGGTCGGCCGCAAACTCGTCGGCGGCGAGGCGATCATGGTGCTGACCGTCGACAAGTCCGTGCCGAAGGACGTGCTCGCCGAAATCGCCAAGCTGCCGGATCTCCGGAACGCGAAGGAAATCCACGTATAACCGGCATTCGGCTGAATGCAACCAAGGGCTTGATCCCCTCCGCCTGGCGGAGGCGGGATCAAGCCCTTCCCTGTTCCACGACGAACAAGAATTCACGCCGCGATTCGACGGAAAAGCCGGCCTATGCCCGCGCCGGTTCGACGGGAAGCAGCAGTGTGAACGTCGTGCCGCGCCCGACCTCGCTTTCCGCGCTGATCCGGCCGCGATGCGCCTCGACGATGTTCTTCACGATCGCCAGGCCGAGCCCCGTGCCGCCCGCTCCCGGATCCGACCCGCGCTTGCGCGCTTTGTCGGCCTTGTAGAACCGCTCGAAGATATACGGCAAATCTTCCGCCGAGATCCCCTTCCCCTCATCCCGCACGACGATGCGGATCCAGCCGCTCCCGTCCGCGCGCTCCTCGTCCGCCGCCATCTCGATCGCCGCGCCCTCCGGCGTGTGGCGTATCGCGTTGGACAGCAGATTCGTCAGCACCTGCTCCAGCCGGTCCTCATCGGCGGCTTTCAGGATGAGCGGCTTGTCGGGGAGCGCGTGGAACAGCCGGATATTCCGCTCCTTCGTGTAGACGTGGAACTTCCGGTGCACGCGCCGGATCAGGTCGCCGATGTTCACCATCTGCTGCTTGATCTCGAAATGGCCGCTCTCCATCCGCGCCAGATCGAGCAGATCGTTCACGAGCCGGCCCATCCGCACCGACTCGTCGTGGATGACGCGGACGATATCCCGCTGCTCCTCGGGCGACGCCGCGATGTCATCGAGCAGCGCCTCGCTGTACCCCTGCAGCATCGACAGCGGCGTGCGGATCTCGTGCGAGACGTTCGCGATGAAGTCGGTCCTGAGCTTCTCCAGCCGGAACTCCTCCGTCACGTCGCGCAGCACGGCGACGGCGCCCCGGACGCCCTGCTCCGATTTGAGCGGCGCCATGACGACCGACCAGACCTCGCTCTGGACGTGGACCTTGCCGCTCATGTCGCGGCCTTCCCGCAGCACGGCGGCGTACAGCTCGCGCAGCGGTCCCGGCACACCGCCGTTCCGGCCGTCCGCTTCCGGCCCGCCGTCCCAGGCGATGCCCGACCACCGCTTCAGCATGGCCTCGCCCGGCGGGTTGGATTGGATGGTCTGCCCCCGGGCGTCGAACGTGATGACCGCGTCGGTCATGCTGCGCAGAATGCCCGCGAGATGCTCCTTCTCATGCTGCAGGTCGCGGATCAGCTTGTCGACCTCGGCCGCCATGTGGTTGAACGTGCCCGCCAGCTCGCCGATCTCGTCGGTGGAGCGGATCGGCAGCCGCATCCGGTAGTCGCCCTGCGCGATCAGGTCGGCCGCCCGCTTCATCTCCAGCAACGGCTGGGTGATCTTGAACGACAGGAAAAAAGCGAAGAACGTCGTCAGCAAAAAGCCGATGACGCCCGTGATGACAAACAGCAGCTTCACATTGTATGCGTTGTTCGAAAAAGCCAGATCGATATATTGCAGCAAAAACATGCCGAGAATGATCAGGACGACCGCAACCAGCCCGATGATCGTCGCCCACAGCTTGAAGACGACGCTCCGCACGAAGCGCAGGATCATGTCACTTCGGCACCTCGAGCTTGTAGCCGACGCCCCACACCGTCGTGATCATCGCCGCCGCCTCCGGCGATACCCGGTTCAGCTTCTCGCGCAGCCGTTTCACATGGGTGTCGACCGTCCGCAGATCGCCGAAAAACTCGTAGTTCCACACGTCCTTCAGCAGATCTTCGCGGGTGAACACCTTGTCCGGCGACATCGCCAGGTAGTGGAGCAGCTCGTATTCCTTCGGCGTAAGCTGGACCTCCTGACCGTTCGCCGTGACGCGGTGCGCATCGTGCTCGATCATGAGATGCGGGAACACGATGTTGTTGCTCGCGTGCGTCTCCCGGGTCAGATACGCGGTTGCCGAGGAGCGGCGGAGGATCGCCTTCACCCGGTAGATGACCTCGCGCGGGCTGAACGGCTTCACGACATAGTCATCCGCGCCGGCCTCGAAGCCCTGCACCCGGTTCATCTCCTCGCCCTTGGCCGTCAGCATGAGCACCGGCGTCGCCTTCGACTGCCGCAGCTTCGAGCAGACCTCGATGCCGTCCATGCCGGGCAGCATCAGATCGAGAATGACGAGATCGTAGTCGTTCTCGAGGGCGAGCTTCAGGGCCTGTTCCCCGTCCTCCGCCTCGTCGATCCGGTAATTCTCCTTCTCGAGATACATGCGCAGGAGCCTCCGGATACGCTCCTCGTCATCCACGACCAGAATCCGTTCCGTCTGTTCCGACACCGTACCCACTCTCCTTCAGGCAGCAATGGTGAATCAGCTCACGCCGGCGTACGAGTGGAGGCCGGCAATGATCAGATTGACGCCGATCAGGGTGAACATGACGATGAGAAAACCGATGACGGAAAGCCACGACGACTTCAGTCCATGCCACCCGCGCGACAATCTGAGGTGCAGATACGCGCTGTAGAAAAGCCACGTGATGAGCGCCCACACTTCCTTCGGATCCCATCCCCAGAACCGTCCCCACGCCTGCTCCGCCCAGATCATCGCGAAGATGAGGCCGCCGAGCGTGAAGATCGGGAAGCCGATCGCGATCGCCCGGTAGCTGATCTCGTCGAGATCGTCCGGATCGATGCCGTCGAGCAGCGGATGGATGACGGCGCCGAGGGGCTTGCGCGCGAGCAGCCGCAGCAGCCCGTACAGGATCGTGCCGCTCAGGACGGACCAGATGACCGTGTTGAACTTGCGCCCGGCGTTCACGCCGTTCATCCAGTCCGGCGCCGTAAACAGCGGCCGGTCGAGCCCCAGGAACGGCTGCATCGCCACGACCTCGCTGTTGTGCGGCTTCACGATCGGCGGGAGCTGATACTCGACGGTCTGCGACGTCAACACCTCGTTGCCGCGGGCATCGATCGACAGCTCCTCCTGCAGGAACGTCGCCTCGTAGCCGGCGCCGCGGAACGCGAACACCGTGATGATGAAGCCGGCGACGACGATGAGCACATACAGCGAGAATTCGAGCCAGAATTGCGACCTGCGCGCGGAAGCGCTCCTGTCGTTATAATCGGTCACGCGCAGCAAATACATGAGCCCGGCGGCGAAACCGACGGCGAAAAACGCCTCGCCGAGCGCGGCGCCGGTTACGTGCAGCCGCAGCCAGTTCGACTGGAGCGACGGCACGAGCGGCTGCACCTCCTGCGGGAACACTGCCGCGTACGCGATGATCAGGATGGTCAGCGGCAGCGCGAACATGCCGAGCAGTGGCGAGCGATAGATCGCGTACAGGATCGTGAACGCGATCATGATCATCATGCCGAGCAGTGTCAGAAACTCGTACATGTTGCTCGTCGGAATATGGCCCGCTCCCGCCCACCGGGTGAAGAAGAACACGAGATGGGCGGCGAGACCGAGCGACGAGAAGACGAACGCGATCCCCGACCATTTGCGCGTGTGGGCGGCCGGTTCGCGATTTTTCCATTTTCGCCCGATGACCGCGATCACATAGAGCAGAAAGCCGGTGCAATAGAGCGCGAACGCGGCGAGAAAAGCGCCGCTGCTGATGGAAAGCCAGTTCACTTGTTTCGACCTCCGTTGTCCAGCGACTTCGGGTCGGCTTCGAGACCCGCCGCCCGCAGCGCGGCGGCGACTTCGCTTCTCAGGCCGTACCAGTTCTTGTTCGTGTGCGCGCCGAGCGTCAGCCGGCCGCCGTCGATGCGCAGCCAGACCCGGCGATGCTGCCAGTAGAATCCCATGACCAGCCCGATCAGCGAGATGAAGGCGCCGACGAAGACGTACGGCAGCGCGCGGTCGACGCGGACGTTCAGGTAGCTGACGTCGCCGGCGAATTCCACGTTCGCCATATCCGTGACGCGGATGTCGAACCGCTCGGCCATCGCGCCGTTGATCAGGTCTTGTCCGAACCGCTCGCGGTCGGTCGGGATCGGGAAGTAGAAGAACGTCTCCCCTTCCGCCGGCAGATCCGGCCCCTGGATCAGGAACAGGAACGCCGGCGCGTTCGGCTGGTTGGACAGATTCGCCGGCTCGCCGCTCGCGTTCACCGTGAAGTCGAGGAACCGGGTGATCAGCTTCAGCCGGTAGGGACCGACTTCGTACTCCGGCGCCGGCTCAAGGATCGACAGCTCGAACGGTCCGTAAGAGGCTCCGCTTTCCAGGTCGACCAGCACCGGATGTATCGTCTTGAGCCTCGGCGTCGTGTCGTAGTCGAACTGGTACAGCTTGAGCCCCTTGTATTCGAGCGGATCGTTGACGAGGATATCGTGCGCCTTCACCTTGCGCAGGACGGGCTCCAGCGCCGTGCTGCCGCAATTCGCCTCGCACACGTACAGCTCGGCCTTCGTCATGAACCGCTTCGGACGCAGCGTTCCCTTCAGCCGTTCCGGCAGCTCCTCGTCCGGGTAATACTCGACCTCGAAATCGAGGTTCTTCACGTAATAGTTCGTCTCCGGGATCGGCACCGCTTCGCCTTCCCGCACGCCGACATACTGGTCCATCTGCCAGCCGGGGATCGCCCGCGCGAGCACGGCCAGCAGAAACACGATCAGCCCGATGTGGTTGATGTAGGGACCCCAGCGGCTGAACCGGTTTTTCTCCGCAAGCAGCGCCGTCTTTTCCGCCGTGACGCGGTATCTTTTTTTCCGGAGCTGCTCGGCCAGCCGGGCGGTCCATTCCTCGTCACCGCCCTGAAGATCCGCGGCGTATGTCACCCGCTGGCGCGTCAGGAACTGGAGGTGCTTGCGGACCTGCTGCTTGCTCAAGGCCCGGTACAGCGGCAGCACCCGGTCCAGACTGCAGATGACGAGCGACGCGCCGATCATGACGAGCAGCGTGATGAACCACCACGACTCGTACGTGCGATGCAGGCCGAGCATGTAATAGATCTTGCCGGGCAGCCCGTACGTCTCCTCATAATAGGACGGATCGAAGGTGATGAACGTGTTCTTCTGCGGGTAGATCGTGCCGAGCGTCGCGCCGACCAGCGTGACGACGATCAGGACGACGGCCACCTTGACCGAAGAGAAGAAGTTCCAGATGCGGTCGATCGGATTCGGATTCTTCTTCTGCGACCGGCGCGCCACGCCGTCGTACCGCATCTCGAGCGGACGGTCCGACAGCGCTTCCTCCCCGAGCGGCTTCCCGCACGATTCGCACAGTGTCGTATCCGGCGGGTTCTGGTGCCCGCACTCGCATTTCGTGTTCTCGAACAAAAAGCCTCTCCCTTTCGGATCGTCACGTCTCCAGCAGCCGGAGGATGTACTGCTCGATCTCCTCGTCATCCATGCCGCCGACGTCGATGTCCATGATCCGTCCGTCGCGGCCGATGAAGAACGTCGTCGGATAGGAGCGCAGCGCGTACCGGCGCTCGATCATCCGGTTCTTGTCGCGCAGGATCGAATAACTCAAATCGAACCGTTTCAGGAAATCGCGAATCGTGATGTCGTCCTCGCTCAGATTGATCGCGAGCACGACGAGCCCCTGATCCTTGTATTTCTGGTATTGCCGTTCGATCGCCGGCATTTCCGCCACGCACGGCGGGCAGAAGGTGCCCCAGAAGTTGATCATGACGGGCTTCCCCTTGTAGTCGTCCAGGCTGTGCAGATTGCCCTCGATATCGGCCACGTTGTCGAACGCCGGCGGACGCCCGCCGATCTTCGGCTTCTCGTCGTCCGACGCGAACAGCGTCGTTCCGACCGCATAGCCGCCGAGGAGCAGGATGCCGATCAGAATGACGATTTGGGTGATCTTGCGTTCCCGGCCTTTCATCCGCTGTCCACCTTTCCGCGTGATCCGCCATTCTCCATCAATTATAACGAATCCCGGCGCCTTGGGGCTCCGGGGCCGAATCGCTATTTTTGAACTTTGTGTGACCTTTCGGCCTCTTCGCGCAAGGCCTTGACCTCTTCGGGCGTCAGCGGGCGGTATTTGCCGCGCGGAATGCCCTGCAGCGTCAGGCTGCCGAAACGGACGCGCCTGAGCCGCTTCACCGGATGGCCGATCGCCTCGAACATCCGCCGCACCTGCCGGTTGCGCCCTTCGTACAGCGTGATCTCGATCGTCGCCTCGTTCTTCTCCGGATCGACGTCCCGGTACTCGACCTCCGCGGGAGCCGTCATCCCGTCATCCAGCCGGATGCCCGCCGCCAGCTTCTCCAGCAGCGTGCCGTGCGGCACGCCCTTCACGACGGCGTGGTACGTCCGCGGGATATGCCCGGAGGGATGGGTCAGCCTGTTCGCGAAATCGCCGTCGTTCGTGACGATCAGCAGCCCTTCCGTATCGTAATCGAGACGCCCGACCGGGTACACCCGCTCCCTGACATCGCGGAAAAAGTCGGCGACCGTCTTGCGTCCCTGCGGATCGCTGGCGCTCGTGATGACGCCCTTCGGCTTGTGGAAGGCGAAATACAGCTTGTTCTCCGCCTTGATGACGCGTCCGGCGATCTTGATCTCGTCGACGGCCGGATCGGCCTTCGCGCCGAGCGTGCGGACGACCTGGCCGTTGACTTCCACCTGACCGGACAGGATCAGCTCCTCGCATTTCCGCCGCGACGCCACGCCCGCGCGGGCCATGATCTTCTGAAGTCTTTCCAACCTTTTCACCTCTTGTCCATCATCATACCCGTCCGGGGACAAAATCACAAGCGCGCCGCCCGGGCGCGAAAAAAACGGGAACCGCCGGCTCCTTTGCTCCGGAAGTTCCCGCTGTACCCATAAGGCCGTGATCATCCGAAAACAAGCAGACAAACGGCGACGGCGGCGGCGAATCCGACCAGATCCGAGAACAGCCCGACCTTCAGCGCGTAGCGCGTGCGCCGGATGCCGACCGCGCCGAAATAGACGGTGAGCACGTACAGCGTCGTGTCCGTGCTGCCCTGGATCGTCGACGCAATGCGGCCGATCAGCGAATCCGGCCCGTGCGTCTTGATCAGGTCGGTCGTGTACGCGAGCGAGCCCGCGCCGGTGATCGGGCGTAGCAGTCCGAGCGGCACGACCTCGCCCGGCACGCCCAGCCGCTCGAACAGCGGCCGCACCGCCGCGACCAGCAGATCCATCGCGCCCGAGGCGCGGAACATGCTGATCGCCGTCATCATCCCGACCAGATGCGGGATCAGGCCGACGGCCGTTCCGAAGCCGTCCTTCGCGCCTTCGACGAACGACTCGTACACCGGCACCTTGCGCCACGCCGCGTACAGCGGGATGAAGGCGATCATGGCCGGGATCATCCAGGCGGAGATCGTCGTGACGAGCGCATACACGGCCGCTCACCCGCCTTCTCCGCCGGCGGCCGGAGGCAGCGTCTCATCCGCCGGTCGACCGGACCGCGCCGGGCGTGTCGTCCTGAACCGTCCGGACGTCGGATCGCGGTGGCGCGGCGGCCGCATGGCGCGGTTCCGGCACCAGCGGTCGGCGAGCAGCGCCGCGCCCGTCGCGATTGCCGTCGCGGCGATCGTCGTGCCGACGATCTCCGCCGGATTCGCGGAACCGAAGCTCATCCGGATCGCGATGAGCGTCGTCGGCACGAGCGTGATGCTCGACGTGTTGATCGCGAGCAGCGTGCACATGGCGGGCGTGGCCGTCTTCGGATCGGGGTTCAGCTTCTGCAGTTCCTGCATCGCCCGGATCCCCATCGGCGTCGCGGCGTTGCCGAGCCCGAGCAGATTCGCGCTCATGTTCGACATGATGTAGCCGATCGCCGGATGGTCCTTCGGCACGTCGGGGAACAGGCGGCGGACGGCCGGGCCGAGCAGGACCGCGAGCTTGGCGAGCAGGCCCGCGTCCTCGCCGATCCGCATCAGCCCCATCCAGAAGACGAGCACGCTGATGAGCCCGAAGCAGACCGTGACGCCGGTCTGCGCGCCGTCGAACGCCGCCTTCGTCAGCTCGTCCATCCGCCCCGTCGCCGCGGCGGCGATGAAGCTGAGCGCGATCATGCCGAGCCAGATCCAGTTGACCAAGGCTTCACACCCCCCGCGCAAGCAGCGCGATGACGACCGTGCGCAGCGCGGCCGGCAGCGACCGGCCGTCCCGCGGTTCCGCGGCGTCCGGCGCCGCTCCCGTCTCCCGCACGGCAGACCGCTTCGCCTTGCGCTCCCCGCCTTCCGGCGGCTCGAGCAGCTTCAGCGGCACCGAACCGATCGGCTCGCCGTCCATCCGGAACTCGAGCCGGCCGACATCGCCGAGCCGCGTCCGGACATCGTCCTGCGGCCGCACGAGGAGCCGCGTCGATATCCGCTCCCGCTCGCCTTCCGCCAGCGGATACCGGAACGTCCGCCCGACTGCCAGGCTGTATCCCGCGATCTTGCGCCCTTCTTCGGCAATCGTCTTCAGCGGATAATGCTGAAAGCCCCAGTCGAGCAGCTTCCGGTGATCGGCCCAGTCGTCCCCGTCGTTGAGCGTGACGGCCGCGAGCTGCTGCCCGTTCCGCGTGGCCGAGCTGACGAGACAGCGGCGCGCCAGTTTTGTGTAGCCGGTCTTGACGCCGTCCGCCCCTTCGTACATCAGCAGCATTTTGTTCTTGTTCGTCCAGACGTGATCCCACTCCGCGTTCGGATTCGGCACCTTCTTCACGCGGGTCTTCACGATTTCGCGGAACACCGGATTGCGCAGGGCGTACGCGGTCAGCCTCGCCAGGTCGTTCGCGGACGAATAATGGTCGTCGTGGTCAAGCCCGTGCGGATTCATGAAGTGCGTGTTCGTCAGCCCCAATTCGCGGGCCTTCTCGTTCATGAGATGGACGAATCCTTCCTCCGAGCCGCCGACATGCTCGGCGATCGCGACGGCGGCGTCGTTGCCGGAGCGGAGCATGAGCCCGTACAGCAGGTGGTGGAGGCTCATCTCGTCACCGACCCGAAGGTAGATCGACGAACCTTCCTTGCCCGCCGCGCGGCGACTTGTCTTGACGATGTCGGACAGGTCGCCGTGCTCGATCGCGACGATCGCGGTCATGATCTTGGTCAGGCTGGCGATGCGCATCCGCTTGTCGCCGTTATGGGAGTAGAGCAGCCGTCCCGACTCGACGTCGATCAGCGCGGCGGCTTCGGCGCTCGTCGAGACCGGGCGCGGCGCGGCTTCGGCCGACGGCGCGGCGGCCGAAGCCATGAGGGCGGCGACGGCCAGAATGATCAGCATGCGCGGCTTCATCCTGCAGCTTCCTCCTTCGCGGACTGGCGGACCCGACGCGCGCGCCGGCTTCGGTTCCGGCAGGCGCGTCCGATCCCGGGTCTTGTACCATACGTATGACGGGCCTGCCGCCCGAATGCTTCGGCGGCGTTTCGCGCACAAAAAAACTGCCCTCAAGCGGGCAGCAAGAATTCAGACAACCGGCGTTTTTTCCGTGCGGGAAACCATCTCCGGCTCTTCGACGGCTTGCGTGTCCGACCCGTTCCGGTACGTGCCGCCGCGCATCATCGACGAGAGTTTGTCGAGCATTTTCGGCGCCGTGTCGATGACGCGTTCCCACAAATGCGTCTGATGGTCCAGCGAGACGATCTTGACGCCCTGCGAGCCGACGACCAGGAACGCGATCGGCGTGATCGACACGCCGGCACCGCTCCCGCCGCCGAAGGGCAGCGCGACCGTCGCGTTATGCTGATCGACCGAAGCGTGCGTCGGTTCGGAATTGCCGTCCAGCCGGATGTCGGAGCCGCCGGCAACAAAGCCGAAGCCGACCTTCGAGATCGGCAGAATCACGCTGCCGTCGGGCGTCTGCACCGGGTCGCCGACGATCGTGTTGACGTCCACCATCTCCCGGATGCTCTCCATGGCGGTCGCCATCAGGCCCTGAATCGGATGGTCGAGCATGGTTCACCCTCCTTCGCCTTTTCGTGCTGCTGCTTGCGCATGGATAGGTTGCCCCGGGCCGGATTCTTTATGCCGGATCCGCCACGGACGCCTGCTGCGTCAACACGGCGTTGCGGCGGCTTGTTCGCTCGCGCGCTTCAGCTACGTGTGCCGGGGTTCGGCGCCGTGTGATTTGGTCAGCAGTTTCACCCAGCCTTCCAGTCCTCCCTTGACGCGCAGAATCCGCCCGAGCATCGACAGTCCCGCCAGCAGCAGCCAGCCGGCGCGGATCCGGACGGTGAAGACGAGGTTCGTCCGGAACACGGACGAGCCGAACAGCGGCTCCACATGCAGCGCGGGCATCGCGCAGAGCCGAAGCCGGCGCGACAGGATGCCGGCCAATCCCGTCTTGACCTGCCAGACGGCGCCGATCATCATCGCCGTCCAGAACGCGTCCCTCACCCCGATCGCCGTCCGCCATTCCCACTCTGTGAGCCGCGCCCTCGCGACGAGCCTTTTGACGGCTCCCGTCATATGGAAGGTCAGCCGGAGGGCCAGCTTCGTGTTGCGGATGAACCGCTCCACGTCGTCCCGGCCGATGCTTGCCGTTTCCGCATGCCGCCCTCCGCGCCGGATGAGCAATTCCTCGTCCGACCAGGACCAGTCGAACGCCTTCATGACCGTCCGCCGCCGGACCAGTCCGAACAGCGCACGGATCTCCAGCTCGGCGTCGTCGTCCGCGCCGTTGCGGCGGTATCGCCCGCGCACGACGACATCCGAGGTGCAGACGGCCGCCAGCAGGGCGGCCGCGGCGACGGCCAGCCAGAACCATAGTGCCGGCATCGTCCTTCCCCCGCTTTCCGACGCTTGCCATGGGTAGTATGCCCCTCGGCTGGCGGAACATGCCGGACGGCGATATAAAAGGCGGACCGAGCGCCCCTCCGGGCGGTTCCGGCCCGCCGTCAAACCGGCGAACATTTCAATTGTCGTCCCTGAACTCGTCCAGTGTCATCTGCATGCTGTCCAGCTTCTCGAACAGGAGTTGCGTCTGCTCGGCCAGCAGATCCCGGCCGTCATCCTCCGGCTCGGGCAGGGCGGAAAGGTCCGGCAGCCCGAAATAATCGAGGAACGCCTTCGTCGTGCCGTACAGGATCGGCCGCCCGATCGCGTCCGCGCGCCCGACCTCCTGGATCAGCTCCTTGTTCACCAGCGACTGCAGCGCGCGGTCGCTCTTGACGCCGCGGATCTCCTCGATTTCGACGCGCGTGATCGGCTGGCGGTAGGCGATGATCGCCAGCGTCTCGAGCGCGGCCTGCGACAGCCCCTGCCTGCCGGGCGTATAGGCCAGCTTCTCGAAATAAGGCGCGTGTTCCGGCACGGTGGTCAGCCGGTAGCCGCCGGCCACCTCGGCGACGCGCAAGCCCCGGCCATCGCGTACCATGTCCGCCTTGAGCTCCTCCGCGGCGTCGCGCGCCAGCGCAGGATCGCAGCCGAGAATCTCGCCGAGCTGCTTCGCGCTGATCCCCTCGTCGCCGGCCATGAACAGCAGCCCTTCAATAATCGATTTCAAGGTCCTGTAATCCACTCGCCGCCGTGTCTCCTCTCCATTGAATGACGATATCGTCGAACAGCCGGTGCTGGAAACAGTACACCGCTCTCCGCTTCATCAGCTCCAGGATGGCGAGAAAAGTGACGACGATCTCCTGACGGTCCAATTCGCGCCGGATGAGCTTCGAAAACTTGACCGTCCGGTGCTCCCGCAGCAGCTCGGCGATGTCGCGGATCCGGTCCTTGACCGAGATCTCGTCGCGCCGCACCGTCGAGACGAGGTTGCGGCGCGCGTGCCGGCGCAGCGCGCGCAGATACACCGCGGCCAGATCGGCCGGCGTGAGGCCCTCGACCGGATTCTCCGGCTTCGTCGGCATGTACGGCGTCAGATCTTCGGGCTCCTTCGTGTAGACGAGGCCCCGATCCGTCTCCAGCTCGCGCAGCTTGCCCGCAAGCTCCTTGAACCTGCGGTACTCGACCAGCCGCCGGATCAGCTCCTCGCGCGTGTCGATGGCCTGCTCCTCGTGACCTTCCGGCCACTCCTCCTCGACGACCGGCGACTTCGGCAGGAGCTGCCGGCTCTTGATCGCGAGCAGCGTGGCGGCCATGACGAGGAACTCGCTCGTAATCTCGAGCTCGAGCTCCTGCATCGCGTTCAAATATTCCAGGTACTGGTCCGTGATCTCGCTGATCGAAATCTCGTGGATGTCGATTTCCGCCTGATCGACCAGATGGAGCAGCAGATCAAGCGGCCCTTCGAACGTTGGAAGCTTGTAATGGATCGTCACGCTTCGCGTTCCCTTCGCTTCGGCTGTTGCTCGCCCTTGCCGCCGTCGGCGGTCAGGCCTGGATAGCCTTCGTCAGATTGGCCATCTCGATGGCCGTGACGGCGGCGTCCCAGCCTTTGTTGCCCGCCTTCGTCCCGGCCCGCTCCACCGCCTGCTCGATCGTGTCGGTCGTCAGGACGCCGAAGATGACCGGCACGCCCGTCTTGAGCGCAATCGCCGCGACGCCCTTGGACACCTCGTTCGCGACGTAGTCAAAGTGCGGCGTCGACCCGCGGATGACGGCGCCGAGCGTGATGACCGCGTCATACTTGCCGCTCTCCGCCATTTTCTGCGCGATGAGCGGAATCTCGAACGCGCCGGGCACCCAGGCGATCTCGATTTCCGAGTCGTCCGCACCGTGGCGCTTCAGCGCGTCGAGGGCGCCCGACACGAGCTTCGAGACGATGAACTCGTTGAATCGCCCGGCGACGATGCCGTATTTCAACCCTTGCGAGACCAGTCTGCCTTCGTACACCTTCACCATGTTTTCCGTCATCCTTTCTCTCCACCCGGGGAATCAAAGTTCAGCATATGCCCGAGCTTCGCCTGCTTCGTCCGCAGGTAGCGGGCGTTGTCCTCGTTCGCTTCCATCTGCAGCGGCACCCGCTCGACCACCTCGAGGCCGTAGCCTTCAAGCCCCTTGATCTTGCGCGGATTGTTCGTGAGCAGCCGCATTTTGCGCACGCCGAGATCTTTCAGAATTTGCGCGCCGATGCCGTAATCCCGCAGATCCGGCTTGAAGCCCAATTGAATATTCGCGTCCACCGTGTCGAATCCCTGCTCCTGCAGCTTGTACGCCTTCAATTTGTTGATGAGGCCGATGCCCCGGCCCTCCTGGCGCATGTAGAGCAGGACGCCGCAGCCGGCCTCCTCGATCTGGCGCAGCGCCGCCGCGAGCTGCGGGCCGCAGTCGCAGCGGTGGGAATGGAACACGTCGCCGGTCAGGCATTCGGAATGCACGCGCACGAGCACCGGCTGGTTCGGGTCGATGTGCCCCTTGACCAGCGCGACATGCTCCTTCGAATCGACGTCGTTCGTGTACGCGATCGCGCGGAACGTGCCGAAATCGGTCGGCATCCGCACTTCGACGACCCGCTGGACGAGGTTCTCCTTCTCGTTCCGGTATCGGATCAGGTCGCGAATCGTGATCAGCTTCAGCCCGTGCTTCGCGCGGAACTCGAGCAGATCCGGAAGCCGCGCCATCGTGCCGTCGTCCTTGATGATCTCGCAGATGACCGCCGCGGGATACGAGCCGCACATCCGCGCGAGGTCAATCGCCGCCTCGGTATGGCCGGCCCGCCGCAGCACGCCGCCCTTCTTCCCGATCAGCGGGAAGATGTGCCCCGGCCGGCGGAAATCGGACGGCTTCGATTTCGGATCGATCAGCGCCTTCACTGTCAGCGAGCGCTCCACGGCCGAGATGCCCGTTGTCGTCGAGACATGGTCGACCGAGACGGTGAACGCCGTGCCGTGGTAATCGGTGTTGTGGGCGACCATCGGCGGCAGGTCGAGCTCCTCCGCCCGTTCCGGCGTGATCGGCACGCAGACGAGGCCGCGGCATTCCGTGATCATGAAGTTGATGACCTCCGGCGTCGCCTTGTCCGCCAGCGCGATCAGGTCGCCTTCATTTTCCCGGTCTTCGTCGTCCACGACGACGATCGGCTTGCCCATGATGAGATCGTAGATCGCATCCTCAATCGCGTCGAATTCCGGTTTCATCGCACTCCCTCCGTTCTGCGTCATGTCAAAGGAATCCGTTCTCCCGGAGAAGCGCCTCGGTCAGTCCGGTCCCGCCTCCGTCGGGCGTTCGCCCGTTCGTTTTCCCGTATCCGAGCAGATGCTCCACGTACTTGCCCAGGATGTCGCACTCCAGGTTGACGCGGTCGCCGGGCCGCTTGAACCGGAGCGCCGTCATCGCCAGCGTGTGCGGAATGATGGCCACGCTGAACGTTCCGCCGCCGGTCTGCGCGACCGTCAGGCTGATGCCGTCCACCGCGATCGAGCCGCGCGGCACGATGTAGCGCAACAGCCCGGGATCGTCCGGCTTGAAGGCGAACCAGACCGCGTTGCCCTCTTCCTCCCGCGACACGATGACGCCCGTGCCGTCGGCGTGACCCTGCACGATGTGGCCGCCGAACCGGCCGTCCGCCGGCATCGCCCGCTCCAGGTTGACGGGGCTTCCCGGCTTCAGGTCGCCCAGCGCCGTATGCCGGTAGGTCTGCGGCGTCACGTCCGCCGTGAAGGTCGAGCTTCCGAGCGACGTCACCGTCAGGCAGACGCCGCTGACCGCGATGCTGTCGCCGATCTTCGCGCCTTCGAGCACCCGGCTCGCCTCGATCGTCAGCTCCATCGACTCGCCCCGCTTCACGGCGCGGACGAGCCGGCCGACTTCCTCCACCAGTCCGGTGAACATGATCATTCTCCTCCCCTGTCGGGGCGCTCCGGATATCCGGTCACGCACCAGTCGTCTCCGTACCGCTCGATTTCGATCCGGACCAGCCGGACGGCCTCCGCCATCCGGTCGGCCAGGCCCGCATCAAACAGCGGCGTGCCGGCGCCGCCCACGATCTTCGGGGCGTAGAAGATCGCGACCTTGTCGATCAGTCCGGCCTCGAGCATCGCGCCGTTCAGCTTGCCGCCTCCCTCGAGCAGCACCGAAGCGATCTCGCGTTCGCCCAGCTTCCGCATCGCGTCCCGCAGATCGATGCGGCTGCCGTCGGCCTTGCAGCCGACCACCTCGACGCCCGCCGCCTCGAGCCTGCCGCGCTTGCCGCCATTCGCTTCTTCGGCCGCAAGCACGATCGTCGGCGCCTGCCCGTCGGTGAACAGCTTCAGGTGAAGCGGCAGGGTGAGGCGCGAGTCGACGACGACGCGCACCGGGTTCAAACCCGGAACCGGCGTCCGTGTCGTGAGCGAAGGATCGTCGCGCAGCGCCGTGCCGGCGCCGATCATGATCGCGTCGTGCCGGTGCCGCAGCGTGTGCGCGGCCTCCCGCGACGCCTCGCCGGTCACCCACCGGCTGTCGCCCGAGCCCGCCGCGAGCCGGCCGTCCATCGTCGCACCCGCCTTGAGCGTCACGAACGGCAGGCCGGTGCGGATGTACTTTTCGAACGCTTCGTTCAGCTTCCGGGATTCGGGCTCCAGCAAGCCGCAGGCGGTCTCGATGCCGGCCTCGCGGAGCTTCGCCAGGCCCCTGCCCGACACCTTCGGGTTCGGGTCCGTCGCCGCGGCGACGACGCGCGCGACGCCCGCCCCGATCAGCCGGTCGGCGCAGGGCGGCGTGCGGCCGTGGTGGGAGCACGGCTCAAGCGTCACGTAGACGGTCGCGCCGCGGGCCTCATCGCCGGCCATGTTCAGCGCGTGGATCTCGGCGTGCGCTTCGCCGCGCCGCAGATGGCTGCCGAGGCCAACGATCCGCCCGTCCTTCACGATGACGCAGCCGACGACCGGATTGACGCCGGTCTGCCCGCGCGCCTTCGCGGCGAGCTCGAGCGCAAGCCGCATGTAATACTCGTCGTCCAATCGGTCGATCACAACAAGAAAACCTCCGAAGGCCGTTCCTTCGGAGGCTCGGGATCTCGCGGACGGTTGCGCGCGGGACAAGGGAAGGGCGACCGGAGCGCATGAAGCGGTCCGGCGGATCGTTTGTTTCCACGGAGGGCCGCCGGAAGCCATGACGTTCCCGGACAGACGGGCATGGCCCGCCGACCCGCCGCCCGGACATGCCCGGACTGACGGACCGTCCGGGGACGCCGCCTGCTTCGCGCTCCATGTGAAAAAAAGTACATTCCTCGTTATCCCTATACTGCGCTTCTGCCCGCTTCCTTCTCCCATCCAGACTGTCACTGTCGGCTCCGGAATCGCACCGGATCCACCGTGCCGACGGAGGCATGCGCTTCGCGCGCCGTCCGCTCTTCGGCCCGGGTCACGGGCTGACGCGGGTTCCCGTGGTCTGTCCACCTGTCGGAACCGCGATCACCGCCGGTAGGGACTTTCACCCTGCCCCGAAGGAAACGTTCATCAAGGATACAACTGTCATAGTAGCATCGTAGCCGGAGATTTGCAAGAAAGGCGGGAAGACGCTTCTGGCAATGCCGCCTTCTGACGGAACCACGTTCCGTTAGTGAACCGTCGGACCGGGTTTCGAGCGCGCCGACGGAACCACGTTCCGCAAGAGCGTCATCCTTGCGCCAGCGGCAACTGCCGGCTTACACCTCGTACACTTCCACCTTCTCCATCACGTCGCGCCCCTTGAACGCGTCGACGTGCTCCATCCCCTTGATGACCTTCCCGAACACCGTATGCTCGCCGTCCAGATGCGGCTGCGGCTGGTAGCAGATATAGAACTGGCTGCCGCCCGTGTTCCGCCCGGCGTGCGCCATCGCGACAGTGCCGCGCTCGTGCCTGTTCGGATTGATCTCGCAGTTGATCGTGTAGCCCGGACCGCCGGTGCCGTTGCCGTACGGGCAGCCGCCCTGCGCGACGAAGCCCGGAATGACCCGGTGGAACGTCAGCCCGTTGTAGAATCCCTTGTTCGCGAGCGTCTCGAAGTTTTTCACCGTGTTCGGCGCATCCTTCTCGAACAGCTCGATGACGATCTCCGCGCCGTTCTGCATCGTGATTTTCGCGCGCTTGGCCATCTCGCTTCCCAACTCCCCCGCATGCGAAGTTTTCACCCATCATACTACAATCCGACCGTGTGTGCAAAAACATCCCGCAAACGCGAACAGGCCTCCCTCGGCCGGCCATGCGGCGGGGAAGCCCGATTGAAGCGCGAATCGTTCATTCAGTTCGCGGCCGTCGCGGCCTTCAGCCGCTCGGGCAGCAGGTCGCAGCCGACGATGTCCTCGTACGTCTCGCGCCGGACGACGAGCGACGCCTGGCCGTCCTTCACGAAGACGACCGCCGGGCGCGGAATCCGATTGTAGTTGCTGGACATCGCATAGTTGTAGGCGCCGGTGCAGAACACGGCGAGCAGGTCGCCCGGCTTCACGGGCGGAAGCTCGATGTCCCAGATCAGCATGTCGCCGCTCTCGCAGCACTTGCCCGCGATCGACACCTTCTCGGTCGCCGGCTCGTTCATCCGGTTCGCGAGCACCGCTTCGTATTTCGAGCCGTACAGCGCCGGACGCGGATTGTCCGTCATGCCGCCGTCGACGGCAACGTACTTGCGGATGCCCGGAATCTCCTTCGTCGTGCCGACGGTATAGAGCGTCGTGCCGGCGTCGCCGATGATGCTGCGGCCCGGCTCGATCCAGATCTCGGGCTGCGGATAACCGGCCGCCGTGAAGTTTGTCTTGACGGCGTCCGTGATCGCGTTCACGTAGGTCGCGACCGGAAGCGGCCGGTCTTCGGCCGTGTAGCGGATGCCGAAGCCGCCGCCGAGGTTGATCACGCGGAAGATCACGCCGAGCTCGTCCCGCACCCGGATCGCGAACTCCGCCGCCTTCGCCGCGGCCAGGCGGAAGCCTTCCACCTCGAAAATTTGCGAGCCGATGTGCGAATGGATGCCGATCAGCTCGAGATTCGGCTTCGCGGCCGCGCGCTTCACCGCTTCGAACGCGGCGCCGCCGCCCAGGTCGAACCCGAACTTCGAGTCCTGCTGCCCGGTCGAAATGTAGTCGTGCGTGTGCGCCTCGACGCCGGGCGTGATGCGGAGCAGGATGTTCACCCGCTTGCCCCGCTCGCCGGCCAGCGCGTCGAGTACATCCAGCTCGACGAAGTTGTCGACGACGAAGCAGCCGATTTCGGCGTCAAGCGCCAGGAGAATCTCCTCGGGCGACTTGTTGTTGCCATGGAAATGGATGCGTTTCGCCGGAAAGCCCGCCTTCAGCGCGGTGTGCAGCTCGCCGCCGGAGACGACATCCAGCGACAGCCCCTCCTGCTCGGCGACGGCGCACATCGCCATCGTGCAGAACGCCTTGCTGGCATAGGCGACCTGGAACGGAATGCCGGTCGCGCGGAACGCGTCCATGTACTCGCGCATGCGCTGCCGGACGAGCGCTTCATCGACAATATAGAGCGGCGTGCCGAACTCGGCCGCCAAATCCTTGACATCGCAGCCGCCGATCTCAAGCCGGCCCTCGGCGTTGATCCTGCTGGTTCCGTGGAGGTGCATCGAGATTCTCCCCTTGCGCTGGTTCATCTGAATTTGCATATTATGCACCAGTATATCGCATCCGGAACCCGTTATAAATGGATTTTTTGCCACAACCTTTGCATTGGGCTACCCGCTGCCCTTCGTGTCCGGGAGCCGGTCCAACTGCTGGGGCTTCAGCAGCGGATTGCGCTTCTTGTTCTGCAGTTCCGGCGGACGGACAAGCAGCGCGACGAGCGATCGGCCGTCGAACGGAATGAACGGCCACAGATAGGGCCGGTTGAACGAACGGGTGCAGGCCAGCAGCACGATGAACAGCGCGGTGCCGACGACGAAGCCCGGCACGCCGAACAACGCCACGGCGATGATCAGCGCAAGTCTGACGATGCGGTTGGCCAGCCCGAGCTCGTAGTTCGGCGTCGCGAACATGCCGATCGCGGCGACCGCCATGTACAGGATGACCTCGTTGTTGAACAGACCGGTCTTCACCGCGATGTCGCCGATCAGGATCGCGGCGATCAGGGACATGGCGGTCGAGATCGACGTGGGGGTGTGGACGGCCGCCATCCGCATCAGATCGACGCCGATCTCGGCGAGCAGAAACTGCAGGAACAAAGGGATGCGTCCCATCTGCCGCGGGCCGATGAAGTCCAGCGCCGGCGGTTTCAGCTCCGGCTTCAGCACGAGCAGAAACCAGAGCGGCAGCAGGAACAGCGAGAACAGAATCCCGATGTACCGCACCCAGCGCAGGTAGGTGCCGATAAACGGCGTCTGCCGGTTTTCCTCCGCATGCTGCGTCAGATCGAAATACGTCGTCGGCAGCATCATGACGCTCGGCGTCGTGTCGGTCAGCACCGCGACGCTGCCCTCCAGCAACTGCGCCGCGACGACGTCCGGCCGCTCCGAATACCGGACGAGCGGGAACGGATGCCAGCCCAGGTTGACGGTCGTCTCCTCGAGCTGCTTGTCGGCGAGCGGCAGGCCGTACACGTTCACCTGGCCGATCTTCCGCTTCACTTCCTCGACCAGCTCGGGGTCCGCGATGTCGCGGATGTAGGCGATGCAGACGTCCGTCTTCGTCCGCGCGCCGACGCGGATCAGCTCGTAGCGCAGATCCTTGTCCCGCAGCCGGCGGCGGATCAGCGACACGTTCGTCATCAGCGTCTCGACGAAGCCGTCGCGCGACCCGCGCACAACCCGCTCGAGCGACGGCTCCTCCGGCGTCCGGTCCGGGAACTTCTTCGCGTCGATGATCAGCGCCGCGCCCTCGCCGTCGACGAACAGCGCCGCGTTGCCCGCGAACACGCTGTCCAGCATGTCGTCGAACGAGTCCGTCTTCGTCACCTGAACCGCCGGCACGTACGTCTCGAAAAACAGCTTCAGCGCGTCCGAATCCATGTCCTCCGACGTCAGATACGACAGCCGCTTCAGCACTTCCGTCAGCGCGGCCGAGTCGACGAGACCGTTCATGTAGAAAAGCGCCGTCCGCCGCCCGCCGAACGTCATCTCGCGGAGCACGACGTCGAAACTGGCGTTCAGTCCCGCCTCGCGCTCGAGCATCGGTTTCAGTTCGCCGAAGCCCGCCGGAATCGGCTGCTTGTCCTGCGTCCCGGACTGACCCTGCGGCTGCCGGCCCGCCTGTTCCTGCCGTCCGCCATCCGCCTGCCCGGACGGCTGCGCCTGCCGCCGGTCGTCCGGCTGCCCGGCATGCCGGACCTGCTGCCGGTGCCGCGCTTGTTCCGGCGGCTGCATCCGCTCCTGTTGCGGCGCGCCGCCGTCCATGCTCCGCGCCTTCAGGCGAGACGCCCGGCTCCGGTAGCGCCCGAACCGATCGCGGCCCGGCTTTATGCCGGCGGGCACATGTTCCGCCATGTCCCGTTCCGGCCGAATCAGCTTCCTCCGGAAGGGCCGTCCGCCTTCCGCGCCGCCTTCCGCGCCCGGATACGGCGTCGGCACGGGCGGCGTCCCGGGCTGTCCCCAACCGCTTTCCTGCGTTTCGTTGCGTTCGTCCATGGCGTAATCCCCGCACCTCCAGCATCAGCGATGATAGACGAGCCAATCGAAAAGGGAGCCGGCCAGCTTGCCGAGCACCAGCGCCCAGACGAGCGCCGGCAATTTCGGCTCGAGCCTGAGCCGCTTCGCCATGATCGGCAGCACGTTGACCACTTCCGTGAGCGCGGCCGCGAGCATGCCGACGAACAGCCCGGTGAACAGGCCGGCCAGCGCGGCCAGCGCGTCGCCGACGGTCGTCGGCGGGCTTCGCCAGTCGCCGAAATCGGCCAGCATCCAATACATGGTGCCGGCAATGACAGCCGTCTCGTACCAGGCTGCGAGCCGGTATCCCCGCGAAAGCTGCGCGAGCCGCGGAATCAGATCGAGGATGACCAGCAGCGCGATCAGTCCGCTGCCGACCGCGAGCCCCCCGGACAGGCCGAGCAGCGCGGCGGCGGTCCTGGCGGCCCACTCAGCCACGGCCGCCGTTCCCCCGTCCTCCGCCGGACGGGTTCCTGTGCAGCTTCCGCATCTCGCTGGCGACGACGTAGGCGTCGACGTTCTCCTGGTACAGATACAGCTCGACCTCGAGCGGGCTGGGTTCTTCGCTGAGCTTCTTCCGGATCACGCGGTTGAAGAACAGCACCATGCCGAGGCCGACGCCGATGGAATACGGAATTTGGAACCATAGCGGACGCTCGGGTTTTGCGCCGGTAATCAGTTCCGTCATGCGCCGGTGCACCTCCAGCATGCCGACGTCGGCGTGGAAGTTCATGATGGCGAGCCCCGAACCGAAGAACAGAAGCAGCCAGGCCACCGCCAGCATGCCGGGCAGCGGCTTCTGCGGCCGGTCGGCGACCGTGACGAGCGTCTGCGGCTCGCCGACGAACTCGACGTCGAGTCCGGGCTCCGCTTCGGACACGGCGCGGATCACATGCAGCATGTCGATCACGATGCGGTCGCCGTCCTCCGGCTTGTGCCGGTACAGGACCAGTCCGGCGAGCCGCTTCTCGCGCTCGTCGTCGGCCAGCAGCCGGGCGGCGTCGCCGAGCCGCACCTCTCCGCCGGGCCGAATGACCAGCCGCTTGCGCAGACGGACGTACAGCGTGTTCGTTCGCACGGTCGTCATGGTCTCACCTCTTCGCGGCGTTCCTGACAAGTTCTAGTATGAGTGGGAAGCGTCCGGCCTAACCGATCGCCATCCCTGACAAATTTCCCCGCCGAACGCGCAAGGACCAGACCGCCTAAAGCGCGATCTGGTCCTTGATGGTTTGCAGGATTTTCTTTTCGAGCCGGGATACCTGCACCTGCGAGATGCCCAGCCGGCTGGCCACTTCCGACTGCGTCTGGTCGCGATAATAGCGGAGGTAGACGATCAGCCTCTCCCGCTCCGTCAGCGTTCCGATCGCCTCGCTGAGCGCCAGCCGGTCGAACCAGCGCTCGCCGGATTCGTCGGCGATCTGGTCCATCAGCGTGATCGGGTCGCCGTCGTTCTCGAACACGGTCTCATGGATCGAAGCCGGCGGCTTGTTCGCTTCCTGCGCGAACACGACTTCCTCCGGCGAGATGCCGAGCCGCTCGGCGATCTCGCCGACCGTCGGCTGCCGGCCGAGCCCCTTGGAGAGCTCGTCCTTCGTCTTCCGCACCTTGTTCGCGAGCTCCTTCAGCGAGCGGCTCACCTTCAGCGTGCCGTCGTCCCGGAGGAAACGCTGGATCTCGCCGATGATCATCGGCACGGCGTAGGTGGAGAACTTGACGTCGTAGGACAGATCGAACTTGTCGACCGACTTGAGCAAGCCGATGCATCCGATCTGGAACAGATCCTCCGGTTCGTACCCGCGATTCAGGAACCGCTGCACGACCGACCACACGAGCCGGATGTTGGCCTGGACCAGCTTGTCGCGCGCCTCCGCGTCGCCGGATTGGCTGAGCGCGATGAGCCGCCTGACTTCGTCGTCGTCCAGGTAGACTTGCGGCTGCCGTCTCCAATCGATCTCCATGCGGTCCAACCCCTGTGCGCGCCTAATTGTACAGCGCCTTTTTCGATTCGATCCGCTTCATCATCCGGATCTCCGTTCCTTTGCCGGGTTCGCTCGCCGCCTCGAATTCGTCCATGAAGTTCTCCATGATCGTGAAGCCCATGCCGGAACGCTCCAGCTCCGGCCGGGAGGTGAACAGCGGCTGCCGCGCCAGTTCCAGATCCTCGATGCCCTTCCCTTCGTCGCGGACGACGATCGAGACGGTGTCGCCCTCAATGCGCGCTTCAATCGTCACCATGCCGTCGGGATTGCCTTCGTAGCCGTGGATGATGGCATTCGTGACCGCTTCGGACACGGCCGTCTTCAGATCGTTCAGCTCCTCGACCGTCGGGTCGAGCTGCGAGACGAACGCGGCGACGGCGATGCGCGCGAACGCCTCGTTCTCCGAGCGGCTGGAAAACGTCAGGGTCATGCGGTTCGATCCGTTCATGATACGACCTCCAGACTGCCGAGCGCCTCGTGCTCGTTCTCGCATTCCTCGACGATCTTGAACAGCCCCGACAATTCGAACAGCCGCCGGACGGCCGGTCCCACGCCGCAGACGATCAGCTTGCCGCCGCGGGCGGTCACCGTCTTGTAGCGTCCGAGAATGACGCCGAGACCCGAACTGTCCATGAACGCGAGCTCGCTCAGGTTGAGCACGACGTGCGTCGCCCGCCCCCGGAGCAGCGCGTCCTCCAGCCGCTGCTTGAGCCCGTCGGCCGTATGATGATCCAGTTCGCCTTTCAGCCTGACGATCAGCACATTGCGGTAATGTTCCATTTCCTCACGAAGCCGCATTGCCGTTCACTCCCCTCCATGCTTCAGACAGTCATTTCTACGCGTCCTTCCGGCGTTCCTGCCCTCCGACAAAACTAGAAGCTGCCGGACAAATCCCGCCACCGGACGCGGCCGGATCCGCGGATCTTTCGCGCTTATGTGAACAATTCCGCGCAGGTGCGCTTCAGAAGCGTCCACCAGTTCGCCCGGCCCACGTTGCGCGGCGCCTCGAGGTCGAACTCGGCCAGCACGTTCGCTCCCTGGTAGACGACCACCTTGCCGATCTTCTGGCCGGCCTTCACCGGCGCCTTGACCGGTTCGTCGAGGCGCACTTCATGGCGGATGTCCTTCATGCTCGCGCCTCTCTTCATCAAGACGCTGTACGAATGCTTCGCCCTGAGTTCAAGCCGCGGCACTTCCCCCTTGTTGATCCGCACCGTGCCGATCGTGTCGCCTTCCTTGTAGATCGGAACGTTCGTGTACATGGCGAACGCGTAGTCGAACATCTGCGACACTTCGGCGTTGCGCGTCTTCGTGTCCGGCTCGCCCATGACGACGGCGATGACGCGGAAATTGTCGCGCTTCGCGGTGGCGCTCAGGCAGAACTTCGCCTCGCTCGTGTAGCCGGTCTTCAGGCCGTCCGCGCCGGGGTAGAACCGGACGAGCTTGTTCGTGTTGACGAGCCAGAACGGCTTGTCGGTGTCCTTGCGCAGATAGTCCTGGTACAGTCCGGTATATTTCGTGATCTCGGGATGCTTCAAGAGTTCCCGCGACATGACCGCGATGTCGTACGCCGACGTGTAGTGGTTCTCGGCGGGCAGCCCGTTCACGTTGACGAAATGGGTGTTCTTCAGGCCGAGCTCCCGCGCCCGCTCGTTCATGAGTCGCACGAACTCCTGCTCGGTGCCGGCGACTTTCTCGGCGAGCGCGACCGACGCGTCGTTGCCGGACGCGATGGCGACGCCCTTCAGGAGATCCTCGACCGTCATCTCTTCGCCCGCTTCGAGGAAAATCTGCGATCCGCCCATCGAAGCCGCATATTCGCTCGTCGTCACTTTGTCCGTCAGCTTGATCCGGCCTTCATCCAGCGCCTCCATGACGAGCAGCATCGTCATGATCTTCGTGATGCTGGCCGGCGGCAGCCGAT
>Ga0207866_1001290_pt1 | contig 25548 bp, 20 predicted proteins | sample HigsolmetaAR203D_FD_184835 | JGI IMG/M metagenome (GOLD analysis project Ga0207866, IMG submission 184835) | Ionic liquid and high solid enriched microbial communities from the Joint BioEnergy Institute, USA - AR20-3-D (SPAdes) (version 2) ...
TCGGGGTCGGGCGGCAGGTGATCCTGCGGCCCGCCGTACAGAAGCGGTACCTCGAGCCGGCCGAGCCGTCGCTCGCCGACCAGACGCCGGACGTGGAGCGGATCGTGCGCGCGCTCGACGACCTCGAGGTCACCCCCGACCTGCATGTCCATCAGCGGGCCGGGCGGGTGCTGCGCGCCGCCGGTTTCAAGGTCACCGCCGTGGTGGTGGGGACCGCGCTGATCGACGTCGAGCCGGGGGACACCACCGCCCGCCGGTACGGCATCGCCTACGACCTCGGCACCACCACGGTGGTGGCCACCCTGCTCGACCTCGCCACCGGTGCCCCGGCCGCGGTCGCCTCGATGCTCAACCTGCAGCAGCCGTACGGGGCGGACGTGATCTCCCGGATCAGCGCGGCGATGCTCGACCCGGCCGCGCTCGACCGGCTGCGCGACGCGGCCCGGGACACGCTCGCCCGGCTCACCGGCGAGGTGTGCGCGCGGGCCGGGGTGGCCCCGGAGGAGGTGTACGAGATCGCGCTCGCGGGCAACGCGACCATGGTGCACCTCGCGCTCGGCATCGACCCCGAGCCGCTCGGCGTGGCCCCGTTCGTGATGGCGGCCCGTTCCTTCCCGGAGCTGCTCGCCGCCGACCTCGGCGTGCCGGTGCACCCGCGGGCCCGCGCGGTGGTGCTGCCCGCGCTCGGCGCGTACGTCGGCGGCGACGTCGTGGCCGGGGCGCTCGCCGCCGGGATGGACCGGGACCGGCGGCTGCGGCTGCTCATCGACGTCGGCACCAACTGCGAGATCGTGCTCGGCAACGCCGACCGGCTGCTCGCCACCGCCGCCCCGGCCGGGCCCGCGTTCGAGGGCGCGCAGATCCGGTGCGGCATGCGGGCCGCGCCCGGCGCGATCGAGACCGTGCGCATCGACCCGGCGGCCGGGCGGGTGGAGCTCGGGGTGATCGGCGACGCCGCGCCCGCCGGGCTGTGCGGCTCCGGGCTGGTGGACGCGGTCGCCGAGCTGCGCCGTACCGGGCTGGTCGACGCCTCCGGGCGGCTCGCGGACCCGGACGCGGCGCGGCGGGTCTCCCCGGCGCTCGCCGAGCGGCTCGCCACGGTCGACGGCGAGCGGGTGTTCCTGCTCACCGGGCCGGACGCGGCCGAGCCGGTGTACCTGTCGCAGCGGGACATCCGGGAGCTGCAGTTCGCCAAGGGGGCGATCGCCACCGGGTGGCGGCTGCTGCTCGAGGAGTACGGCGCGGCCGAGTCCGACATCCGGCAGGTGCTGCTCGCGGGCTCGTTCGGCTCGTACCTCTCCCCCGCCTCGGCGATTCGCATCGGCCTGGTGCCCGCCCTCGCGCCGACCCGGATCGTGAGCGCGGGCAACGTGGCGGGCGAGGGCGCGAAGCTCGCCCTGCTGTCGGCGCAGGAGCGGGCCGGGGCGCTCGCGCTGCTGGAGGAGGTGCGCTATGTCGAGCTCTCCGACCGGCCCGACTTCAACGACCGCTTCGTCGGCGAGCTCGCCTTCCCCGGCTGACCGCCCGGCCGCCGCGGACCGCACGATCGGAGTGATCGCCTGCGGGGCGCTCGCCCGGCACGTGCGCGAGATCGCGGACCGGCGCGGCTGGCCGGTGACCGTGCACCCGCTGCCGCCGCTGCTGCACAACCGGCCTGAGCGCATCGCCGCCGCGGTCGAGGCGCTCGTGACGGAGCTGCGCCCGCGCCACCGCAGGCTCGCGGTCGCGTACGCCGACTGCGGCACGTACGGCGCGCTCGACGAGGTGTGCGCCCGGTACGGCCTGGCCCGGCTGCGCGGCGCGCACTGCTACGAGGTCTTCGCCGGGCCGCTCGCGCAGGACCTGATCGCCGAGGAGCCGGGGACCTACCTGCTCACCGACTACCTGGTGCGGACCTTCGACCGCTCGGTCGTCGCGGAGCTCGGCCTCGACCGGTATCCGGAGCTTCGCGACACCTACTTCGGCCACTACCGCCGGGTGGTCTGGCTCGCCCAGTCCCCCACCGCCGAGCTGCGCGCGCAGGCCGAGCGGGCGGCCGGGCTGCTCGGCCTGCCGCTCACCGTGCTGGGGGTCGGCGACGCCGGGCTGGAGCGGGAGCTGGCGGCCCTGCTCGCCGCCCGGTGACCCATCGGCACCCCGCCGGCGCGGCACCCCGGCCCTGATCCGGGAAGGGGTGGGCACGCGCCCGCCGTACCCACGGCTTGACGAGAGCCGGGAGATCGGCGGCGTCAGGTGGAGGGCACTCGACGCCCCCGGGCGTCGCCACCCGCGGTGGCATCCCCGGGGAGGGTGGCGGGCACGTGCCACCGCCCTCCCCGGCGGCGCTCCCGGCTCCCGATTCCCTCCGGCACAGCCGCCCACGAAGGGTTATCGCGGAAATCGGGGGTAGGGGACGGCGGCGGTCATGCGGCGGGCACATGGCCCGCGGCAGGCCGCGTCAGCCATCGGTCCACCCGGGCCGCCGTCAACGAGTACGAAGGGATCGCCCGCCATGCCGTACGCGACCGTGGGCAGGGAGAACAACGTACCGGTCGAGATCTACTACGAGGACCACGGAACGGGGCAGCCGGTCGTGCTCATCCACGGCTACCCGCTGGACGGGGACTCCTGGGAGAAGCAGACCGTCGCGCTGCTCGACGCCGGCTTCCGGGTCATCACCTACGACCGGCGGGGCTTCGGCCGGTCGAGCAGGCCCACCAGCGGCTACGACTACGACACCTTCACCTCGGACCTCAACGGGCTGATGGGCGTGCTCGACCTGCAGGACGCGATCCTCGTCGGGTTCTCGATGGGGACCGGCGAGGTGGCCCGGTACCTCGCGACGCAGGGCGCGGGCCGGGTCGCCAAGGCCGCGTTCATCGCCCCGCTCGAGCCGTTCCTGCTCAAGACCGAGGACAACCCCACCGGCCTGGACCGGTCGGTCCTCGACGCGAACATGGCGGCCGCCAGAAAGGACCGGTACGCCTGGTACGAGGCGTTCTTCGCGAACTTCTACGACACCGACAGGTTCCTCGGCACGCCGCGGCTGAGCGAGGCCACGGTGCGCGCAAGCTGGAACGTCGCGGTGGCGTCCGCGCCGTACGCCGCCGCGGCCTGCGTGCCGACCTGGTTCACCGACTTCCGCCAGGACGTCGCCAAGATCGCCGAGATGGGCCTGCCCACGATGATCATGCAGGGCACGGCCGACCGCATCCTGCCGATCGACGCGACGGGCCGCCCGTTCCACGCGGCGCTGCCGAGCGCGAACTACATCGAGATCGAGGGCGCCCCGCATGGCCTGCTGTGGACCCGCGCCGCCGAGGCGAACGAGATCCTCCTGTCGTTCGTGTCTTAACCGGAGCTTAGGAACGGCACAGCGTGCGCCTATCGCGGTCGGGGCTTGACTGGGTGCCATGAGAAACAGGACGAAGCTGGTCATGGCAGGTGTCGGGATCGCCACGGTGCTCGGCGGCGGGAGCGCGATGGCGCTGGCCGCCAACGCCCCGGCGCAGGCGCCGGCGGCGGCGCAGGGCTTCCGCGCCGAGCCGGCACCGCCCTCGCCGGCCGCCGAGCGGAAGGCGGCCGCGGAGGACACGATCACCCGGGAGCGGGCGATCGAGATCGCCACCAAGAGGGTTCCGGGGGCACGGGTCACCGACGTCGAGCGCGACTGGGAGCACGGGCGGCGCGTCTGGGAGATCGAGCTGCACAAGGGCGACCAGGAGTACGACGTGCACGTCGCCACCGACACCGGGGAGATCGTCAGGTTCCACCAGGAGCACGACGACGACTGGGACGATGACGACCGCTACGACGATGACGACGACCGGGACGACGACGATTACGACGACTGAGGCCGCTTCGCCGTACCCGGCCGGTTGAGCGGCGGGGACCCGCGCAGGCGAGGTGCCCGCCGCACGACCGGGACGATCGCACCTCGAGAGGGCCCTGTCACGGATCCGGGGGCCGGTACGGCCGGCACCCGGCGACCGCACCGGGCGGTCAGGCGGCGAGGTCCGGCCGGAGGCGGTGCCTAGTCGGTCTCGGTGTCGGCCTCGACGGTGTGCACCGGCCCGGACGCGGAGCAGCGGACCTCGATCTCCACCTCGTCCCGGTCGCTCTCGAACGTCACCTTGGCCGAGTCGTCCGGCCCGGGGTCCACGTCGTCGGCCTCGTACCCCTGGGCCGGGCTCCACGACCGCAACGTCACCAGGCCGCCCTCGCAGCGGGCGACCACGCTGCCGCCGCGGGTGGTGATCACCTTGCTCACCGCCGTCGGCGTCGGAGCGGGGGTGGCCTCGGGCGTGGGCCGCGGGCTCGCCTTGGCGGTGGGGGTGGGCTCCGGCACCGCCGGGGACGAGGACGGTACTGGCGACGGCCGCGTGGGCCGCGGTGAGGCCTCGGCGCGGGCGAGCGCGTCGCGGGCCTCCTGCTCCGACAGCACGTCGCCGGGGCCGCCGGCGAAGGTGCGGCCCACCAGGCCGATGACGGCGATCCCCGCGCCGGTCGCGACCAGGGCGGTGAGCACCCAGCCCGCCACCACGAGCAGCAGCCGCCGGTTCACCGCGTCACCGTCCTCTCTCGTCGCCGTGCCGTTCCCCGGGCTCCTCCAGCCTTCCAGTGGCAACGCTAAGCCGGGGTTAAGGCGGCGCTAACGCGTGGTGCGGCAGGCGAGGCGACGGGTTACCGTGGCAGAGATGGCCGGGGTTCTGCTCATCGAGGACGACGCCGCGATCCGCACCGCGCTCACCCGCGGACTGCGCGAACGCGGCCACGCCGTGTCCTCCTCCGGCACGGCGATGGACGGGCTGCGCCAGGCCCTCGCCGAGCGCCCCGATCTGATCGTGCTCGACCTGGGGCTGCCCGACCTCGACGGCGCCGAGGCGCTCCGCATGCTCCGCGCGGTGAGCCGCACGCCGGTGATCGTGGCGACCGCGCGCGACCAGGAGTCCGACATCGTGCGGCTGCTCGACGCCGGGGCCGACGACTACGTGGTCAAGCCGTTCAGCGCGGCCCAGCTCGACGCCCGCATCCGGGCCGTACTGCGCCGCCTCGGCGAGAGCCGTACCGACGACGTGATCGTCGTGGGCGAGCTGCGGCTCGACCCGCGCGCCCGGGAGGTGACCCTCGCGGGCACCCGGCTCGACCTGAGCCCGCGCGAGTTCGACCTGCTGCACTACCTCGCGGTACGGCAGGGCGAGGTGGTGACCAAGCGCGAGCTGCTCGTCGAGGTCTGGCACGTGCCGTACGGCGGGGCGGACAAGACCGTGGACGTGCACCTGTCCTGGCTGCGCCGGAAGCTCGGCGAGACCGCCCAGGAGCCCCGCTACCTGCAGACGGTGCGCGGCGTCGGCGTGAAGCTGGTCGCCCCGTCATGATCCGCCCGTCCCTGCCGGACGCGCCCCGCACGCCCGGCGGCCATGACCCCCGCCCCGACCCGGCCGGGCCACGATGAGAAGGTGGCTCGCGCTGCTGGTGGCGGCGACGACCTCGCTCGTGCTGGTCGCGCTGCTCGTCCCGCTCGCGCTGCTGATCCGCACCGCCGCGGAGAACGCGGCGACCGGCGAGGCGACCCGCACCGCCGAGTCGGTGGCCGTCGCCGTGGCCGTCGACGACGAGCAGGCACTGGAGCTCACCGTGGAGCGGGCCTCGGCCACCGGGTACCCGATCACGGTCTTCCTCCCGGACGGCCGCACCCTCGGCACCCCCGCGCCGCGGTCCGCCGCGGTACGGCTCGCCGCGCGCGGCCGCAGCGTCACCGCCGAGGCGCCGGGCGGCCGGGAGATCCTCATCGCCGTGCAGGGCCTGCCCGAGGGCACCGCGGTGGTCCGCGTGTTCCTCAGCGACGCGGCGCTCACCCGCGGCGTCGCCGAGGCGTGGCTCGGCATGCTCCTGCTCGGCCTCGCCCTGGTCGGCCTCGGCATCCTCGTCGCCGACCGGCTGGCCCGTGCCGTGATCCGCCCGGTCACCGCCCTCTCCCATGTGTCGCACCGCCTCGCCGCGGGCGACCTGTCCGCGCGAGCCGTACCCGGCGGGCCGCCCGAGGTGCGCTCGGTCGCGGCGGCCCTCAACCACCTGGCCGACCGCATCGACGAGCTGCTCGCCGAGGAACGCGAGACCGTCGCCGACATCTCCCACCGGCTGCGCACCCCGCTCACCGCGCTGCGCCTGGAGGCCGAGTCGCTGCGCGACCCGGAGGAGGCGGCCCGGGTCGAGGCCCGGGCCGACGCGCTGGAACGCGCGGTCTCCGCGGTCATCACCGACGTGCGCCGCCGCAGGCGGGAGCGCGGCTCGTGCGACGCCGCCACGGTGGTCGCCGACCGGGTCGCGTTCTGGTCGGTCCTCGCCGAGGACCAGGGCCGATCCGTCACCGTCGATCTCGCCCCCGCCCCGCAGCCGGTCGCGGTGAGCGCCGACGACCTCGCCGCCTGCGTGGACGCCCTGCTCGGCAACGTGTTCGCCCACACCCCCGAAGGCACGCCGTTCACCGTACGGCTCGCGCCCACGCCGTCGGGCGTCGAGCTCACCATCGCCGACGCCGGGCCCGGCTTCCCGCCGGACCTTGTGCACGGCGCGCTGCGGCGCGGCCACAGCGGGGCGGGCTCCACCGGGCTCGGCCTCGACATCGCCCGCCGTACCGCCGAGTCCGCGGGCGGCGCCCTCCGCCTCGCCGCGGCGCCGGGCGGCGGTGCCCAGGTCACCCTCCTGCTGCCCTCCCCCGCCCCCGGGGACGGGTGAAACGCGCAGGTCGACGGGCGACCGGCCGGTGTGGCGGGGTGCCGGATCGGCGGTCACCGTGATGGCGCAAAAGTGATCAAAGCCGACGCGGGCGTCGCTAACATGATCTTCACGTGAGTACCAGTGTGGTTCACGTCGCGCCGGACGTCCCGGTTTGTGAGGGGACTCCGGTGCGCCGCGGGGGGCGTCCATGACCCGGCCCGCGGACATCATGTCCTTCACCTTCGCGAGCGCCTGCCTGGTGTGCGGGGTGGTGCTCGGCATCCTCCTGCGCGCGCTGTTCGGCCGGCTCGCGCAGCGGGCCGCCTCCACCACCAGCCAGTGGGACGACCTGTGGTGGAACATGTTGCGGCAGATCGCCCTGCCCGCGACGGCCATCACCGGGGCGTGGTGGGCGACGAACATCCTGCGGCTGGAGGAGCCGGTACGCGGGTTCGTCGAGCGGGTGCTCCTCGCCGCGATCGTGCTCACGGTCTCGTTCACGATCGCGCAGTTCGCCGCCAACATGGTGCGCTCGGTCGCCCTCTCCCGATCGGGGGTGGCGAGGTCGGCGAGCATCTTCGTCCTGCTCACCCGCGGCACCATCGTCGGCGTCGGCGTCATGGTGCTGCTGCAGAGCATCGGCATATCGGTCGCGCCGCTGCTCACCGCGCTGGGCGTGGGCGGTCTCGCCGTCGCCCTCGCCCTGCAGGAGACGCTGCGCAACCTCTTCGCCGGCATCCAGATCCTGGCCTCGAAGAAGGTCCAGCCCGGCGACTTCGTGCGCCTCGACACCGGTGAGGAGGGGTACGTCGACGACATCAACTGGCGGAACACCACCGTGCGCCAGCTCTCCGGGAACATCGTGATCGTGCCGAACGCGCACCTCGCCGACACGGTGATGACGAACTACCACCAGCCGGTGGAGGAGACGTCCGTCACCGTGAAGGTCGGGGTGAGCTACGACAGCGACCTCGACGAGGTCGAGCGCATCACGCTCGAGGTGGCGCGTGACGTGCAGCGGACCGTTCCAGGCGCGGTGCCCGACTTCGAGCCGCTGATCCGCTTCAACACCTTCGGCGAGCTCCGGATCGACTTCTCGGTGATCCTGCGCGCGAGCGAGCCGTCGGCGCAGTACCTCATCGTGCACGAGTTCATCAAGCGCCTGCACCGGCGCTACCGCGAGGAGAACATCGAGATCCCCTACAAGCCCTACGAGTCGCTCCCGCCCGCCGAGGAGGCCAAGCAGGAGCGGCCCGAGCTCACCGCGGCCCGCTAGGCGAACGCGCGGCCGGGCGACACCGGCACGCGAACCCGCCTTCGATCGGCGGTGACGCGCTCATCGGCCCATTCGCCGTGGCATGGACGACCACGGCGAATGGGCCGGGCCGTTTTTCGGCGGCCCGCCGGCCCGGCATGGCCGGCCGGAGGCGTTCCCGAGGCTGCGACTCACCGGGGTGCGGCCTCGGCGGTCCCTCGGCCCTGCCGTACCGGCTCGCCGAGCGGAACGCATGCCTCCACCGTGCGCCACACCCGGTCACGTCACGGGCTCCGCCCTGGCCGGTTCGGCGATCTCGCGGGGCGCGGCCAGGACCACCCTCGTCCCGGCGAGCCGGTCCAGCACACGCCGGCGGTCGCCGACCAGGAACGGCACCCAGTCCAGCCAGGCCGCCGGGCCGAGGAGGAAGCCGAGGCGGCGGACGATCCCGGAGATGCCGCTGATCCGCAGGCCGGTGCCGGTGACCACGCGCAGGCCCAGCAGATACTTGCCGGGCGTGGTGCCGGTACGGCTCTCGATGAGGCCGAGACCGAGCACCGACCAGGCCAGCGCGAGGGGGATGCCGACCGTGAACAGCGCCCCGGCGTGGTCGTACCCGCCGCAGCCGAACGGCGAGGAGACGCAGAAGGTGTCGCCGAGGCGGATGTACCACGCCGGCGGGAACGCCCAGGCCACCTGGTCGCGCGTGGCCAGGTCCCGCAGCACGAGGGTGACCGTCGGCACGATCAGCGGCAGGTTGTCGACGGCGGCCGCCACGAGGCGCCGCATGGCTGGGGCCGGGTCGGCGAGCCGTACCCGGGCGAAGGACTTCGCCGCCGCCTCGGGATCGCCGAGACGGCGCAGCGCCTCGTCCAGTTCGCCCGCCTCGGCGGCCTCGGTCAGGTGATCGGTGAGTTCGGCGACGATCGCCCGCCGTTCCCGGACGGGGCCCGGCAGCAGGGCGGCCACCTCGCGCGTGTACGTCTCGATGACCTTGCGGTCGCGCTCGCCGGTGCGCTGGTCGTAACTCATCGGTGCACTCCGTCCAATGTGTCGAGCAGGGCGCGCATCGCCTCGACGAGCTCGCTCCACTCCGCCCGCAGCAGGGCCAGGTGAACCCGGCCGTCGCCCGTGATCGAGTAGTACTTCCGCGGCCTGCCCCGGCCGCCCTCCACCTCCCAGGAGGACACGATGAGTCCCGCGTCCTCCAGGCGGTGCAGCAGCGGGTAGAGCGTGCCCTCCTTGATCTCCAGCACGCCCGCACCGGCGCTCTGCAGCAGTTTCAGCAGCTCGTACCCGTAGCGCCGACCCGAGCTGAGGATCGACAACACGGCCAGCTCGGCGGTGCCCCTGGCCAGCTCGCGCCGGAGCCGGTGCAGCGTCGGGGCGCCCTCCTCATCGATGTCCGTCACTCTTTCACGGTACGACCAGATACTTGGTGCGGCAAGGTATAAGGCCGGATAAGGTTCGGGCGACAGGCGGACCTCACTGCGGCGTTACGTCCAGGCGCCTGCGGCGGGTCAGGCGCGGACCGCGCAAGTGCGGGCGGGCATGGCCTGGCGCTGCGGCGGATACGCGCTGGTCGGCCGAAGGGGCCGCAAGGGTCAGACAGCGCTCGGCCTGTCTGCCGTCCACCTTGTGGGCGGGAGCCGGCGCGTGGCGGCCCGGGCGGCGACGGCCGCCGGGTGGATGTTGACGGGCGGGCGCGACAGCGGCTTCCGCACAGTCCTTCTGACTCGTCGCGTATGGCGAGCACCGGGAGGATCACCGACGCCGCCTGGCCGGGGCCGGTCCCGCGAGACGTGACCGCGGGCCGCCGGTGTTCTTGTTGCGGACCGGTCGAGCCTCGGTGGCGGCTACAACCGGTTGGGCTGTTCCTCGTTCGGCCGGTCCGGCTTCGGCTCGTCCGCCGGGGCGGCCGTCTGCGGCGGCAGGTTGCTCGCGGTGGTGCCAATAGCCGGTCTCCGGTGGCCGGCATGATCGATCCCGCGCCGTCGGCGGCCCCGGTCATCATGGACCCGAAGCGACCAGAGCCGGGGCCGAGAGGGCGGCGCCGCGCCGTTGGCGCCGGAGGCGAAGGTCAGCGGCACTGTTCCAGCATCGCGCTCTTGTCGGCCGTGGTGACCGGAAGGTCGTACTTGAGCGCGACCTGGGCGAACCGCGTCACGTAGGCGCAGCGAATCCTGCGGTTCGGCGGAAGCCAGGAGGCAGGGCTGGCGTCGCCCTTGCTGGAGTTGGTGGAGCCGTCCACGCCGAGCAGGTTGAGCGGGTCGTTCGCGATCTGCACCCGCTTCGCCTTGGGCCAGCGCGAGGCGCCCATCTGCCAGCTGTACGACAGCGGCACCACGTGGTCGATCTGCACCTTGGCCGCCTCGGCCTTGCGCCACTCGATCGTGGTGCCCGTGTAGGGGTCGTAGATGGTCATCGACTCCAGCACGCAGTCGGAGCCGGACCGGTACTTCAGGTTCGTGCCGTCCCGGGCGAGCACGTCGTTGCGGGTGTCGCACCCGTTGCGGGCGAGCGGTACGCCGGTGGCCGTGTCCGCCCAGGCGTAGCCGTACTCCTCGCGGGAGTAGCCGGTCTTGGGGCCGCGCCCCCTGGTGGCGAGCTTCTCGATGAGGGCCCGGGCCTCCTCCTTGTCCTTGGCCGAGGTGATCGGCGCGAGCCCGGGCTTGGTGCCGTCCGGGTTGTCGAGGGGGTTGGTGCCCGGTTCGGACGACCCGCCGTTCGATCTGGCGGATCCTGCGTCCGTCTCCAGACCGACCGCGTCCACCAGGCCACAGCCGGTCAGTGCGGCCGCCGCCGCCAGCATCGCCACAGCCGTCCGAATTACGCGCATCCCCCACCTCAAAACCGGTTAATGAACATGCAAGCCCCAGGTATAGCAAATGGCCGGTTTCCCGGCGATAGCCGTACCGGTGAGCAGCACACCGCCGCGGCGTGGGGCAGGTCGTTCCGGCTGCGACAGGTTTCAGCCCGCGAGCACCCCGGCCAGCCAGTCGTAGACGATCGACGAGGTCAGGGCGATGTTGCCGATGCCGCAGTGCGCGTCGGCGCCGTCGGCCACGGTCAGCCGGTGGAACCGCTTGTGCGGGACGTCGAGGCGCTCGTGGAAGGACGCGGCCTGGGCCCGCTGCACCGCGCTCTCCCCGTCCGCGGACAGCGACAGCACGGGCACGGTGATCCTCTCGACCAGGTCGGTCAGGCGGAAGGCCCGGGTGAGGCGCAGGAACTCGCCCAGCGACGCGGCACCTGTGGTCCACAGCATGGAGTTCTCGATCGTCGCGGCGAGCGTCCAGTCCAGCGCCGCGGCCTGCCGGTGGACCTCGTCCCAGAACGCGTCGGGCGCGTCCGGCGGTGGCGGTGTGGGCAGCGCCGTGGTGATCGCGTCCATGATCGCCTCGTGGATGTCGGGGATCGGGGCGTTGGCGACGAGCGCCGCGACGCGCCGGTCGAACGCCGCCGCGCGGGGCGCGAGATAGCCGCCGAAGCTCAGCCCGTACAGGGCGATCCGGTCCGGCCGTACCTCGGGGCGCGCGGCCACGTGGTCGAGTACCGCCCCGAGCGGCACCTCGGCGTCGGCGCGCATCACCTGGCCGGGATGGTGGTGCAGCAGCCCGCGCTGCCCCGGCCCGTGGAACAGCACGACGTTGAGCCCGCGGGCGAGCGCCTCGGGCACCCCGGCGAGGAAGTACAGCTCCTCGCCGTGCCCACCGCCGCCGCCCCAGATCACCACGGTGGGCCGGGGCGCGCCGTCGCCTGCCGCGGCGAAGAAGTAGCCGGGCAGGTTCGGGCCGTCGCGGTACGGCACGCGCAGCCGCTCGGCCGGCGTGCCGAGCAGCGGCAGCGCCCGGTCGAAACAGGACACCCCCTCGTCGTACAGCGCCGCGGCCTCGGCCGGGCGGCTCCGGTCGACGAAGAACTCGGCGGCGCGCAGGTAGTTGTAGGCACGGTGGAAATGCGTGCGGGCGGTCGCCGTCCGCCCCGCGGCGAGGGCCTCCCGCGCCCGGGCCGCGTTCGCCCGGCCCTGCTCGGCCCCAGGCGCGCACGTACGCCTCCCGGCCGCCGCCCGCCTCCGCGATCCTGCGGGCCACGTACGCCACCTCGCCGGCGGACGCCGCGCCGTACCCGGCGTAGGCGAGGGTGCGGATGAAGGCGAAATCCTGAGGTTCACCGGCGGCGAGCCCGAGCCGGTTGACCGTCATCACCCTGGCCATCGCGAATTCTCCCCTTGCTGGTGAAATGTCACCCCCAAGGGTTGTGAAATGGGCTGTGCCGTACCATCGGCAACCGTCTCGGAGTGTCGCGCCGTGCGACATGGGGGGACAGATGTCGCATAGCCTTCAGGCCGCCCGCACGCGACGGCTGATCCGCCAGGCGTTCGTGGAGCTGGTCGACGAAAAGGGCTTCACCGAGGTGACCGTTTCGGACATCGCGGCCCGCGCGATGGTCAATCGGGCCACGTTCTACCGCCACTTCCGGGACAAGTACCACGTGGCCGAGCAGATTTTCGCCGAGATCGCCGCCGAGATCCCCCTCGACGCGGACCCCGCCGCCCAGGATCCGACCGACCGCGTACGGTCATGGACCCGGTTCTTCGAGCGTTTCGCCACGCACGCCAAACTGTTCCGCCCGCTCCTCGGCCGCCGCGGCGACCCCGCCTTCACCGCCCACCTGCGCGAACTCTGCGTCCAGGTGGCCCGCCGGCGGCTCGGCACGGCCAGGCGGACCTGCCCCCTCGCCGGGCGCACGCCGTCCGGCATCCCCGAGGACCTGGTCCTCTTCCTCGCCGCCAACCACATCGTCGCCACCCTGAGCTGGTGGCTGGAGGACGGCCGCCACCACACCCCGGAACAGATGGCCACCACCGTCGTGCAATTCTTCAGCCAGGGCTACTTCCGCGCCCTCGGCCTCCACGATCTCCCTCTCGGTGACCGCAAATGATCATCGGCCCGTTCGCTCCCGATGCGATAGGGGGTTACCGGCAATTCGTCCACATACGGCTGCCCTCGCCGCCTCGTACGGGCGGGAACACTTCACTGTTCCCGTCAGCGCAGCGAGATCGAAACGGAAAGGCCGAGACGGTCGACTTCCTGCCGCGCCCGCCATGTTCCTCCAAGATGGTCACGAGGCCGGCCTCTGCCATATCGAGCCCACGGCGGAACCGACCGCCGGCCGGTCCCAGGTAGCGAGTCTGAAAGGCGCGAAGAATGGAGCGACCGCCCCCGGTACCCCCGGGAACAGGGCCGCTGTCGCCCGATTTCTCCGGGATGAATCCGGCCCTGATGGCCGAGTTCGTCGCGCTGCTGGAGAAGGCGCAGGCCGTTCTGCGGGAGGAGACGGGGGCGATACTCGCCGAGCTGGCGCGGGTCGGCGGCGACCGTACCCGTATGCTGCGCGTCCAGGACGTGGCGAACTGGGTGGAGCGGCAGCTTCCGGATCTGCGGCGTCGCGAGGAGCTGGCCCGCAAGACCGGCGCGCTGCCGTCCTGGACGCCCGGCGGCGGGCAAGGGCTGCGTCCGTTCGACGAGAGCGCCTTCGTCAGCGTGACCGAGGCCCGGCTGCGGGGCGCCGCCCTCGCCCGCTCGATCGGCGACGTCTCCCCCTTCACCATCGGCGCCCGCGACAGGTACGCGACGTTCGTCAAGACGCTCGCCGAGCACGAGGACGACCCCGATTTCACCGCGGCGTTCTTCGCGGAACTCGGCCTGGAGAGCACGCTCGACCTCGGGCGGCGGCTGCGCGGCGCGCTGGGCGATGACGCCGACAAGGCGATCGACACGGTCAGCCGCGCGTTCGGCACGGCGATCCGCTCCGGCGGCGGCTCGCGCGCGTTCGCCCAGATGCGGGAACGGCTCGCCGCCGGGCCCGTTCTCACCAAGGCCGGAGGCGTGACGGTACGCAAACACGGCCTCGGCGATCTGCTGCGCGCGGGCGAGTTCCCCGCGGGTTGGCTCGCCGGCGTGGTCAACCGGCATGCCCTCGCCCCCGACAGCAACGTCAGCGGCGAGGACCTCGCCGGCTTCCTCCACGCCCTCGGCAACAACCCTGCCGCGGCTCGCGCGGCGATCGCCGCGGCGACCCGCGACGTCCCCCTGGAGACCTTCCTCCGGCGGCTCAACGACCGGGTCGCGGTGCGGTCCAGCTTCGCCCATCAGGACCACCTTCAGGCCAAGGAGAACTCGCGGGCGGACGCCTTCGGCCGGATGCTCGCCGCCGCGGCGGGCGCGTACGACGAGCGGGACGGCGCGCACAGCGCCGAGGCCGCCAGGCTCGCGTTCGATCTCATCAGGACGTTGCCGAAGCTGGACATCGCCGAGCCCACCAGGGTGCACCTCGCCGAGATCGCCGGGGCGTACGTCACGGAGATCACCGAGGGGGCGAACCTCAGCGACGCCAACCGCACCCTGCCCAGCGCCTTCGGCGCGGTGAAGACCGTGGTCCCCGGGCTCAAACCGGCCTTCCGGCTGAGCCCGGCCGACACGTTCGCGTTCGTGAAGACGTTCGCCACCTCACCTGCAACGATCAAGCCCTTCGAGAAGGGCATGGGTGACCTCGCCGACCGGCTCGTCCGGGCCGCGGCCGACGGCGCCCGCGGCATCGAACCTCTGGAGCGGGTCATGCGCGCCCTGGGCCACGTCTCCGGCATGCAGTACGCCGCCGAGCGGCTGGTTCAGGGCGCCCTCGACGCCGAGGACGAGGCGAGACGCAAAGGGCAATCCTTCCTACTGGGCCTCGCCCTCGGTGTGGCCGGGATCGTCGTACCGCTCGAGGGCCAGGCACTGTGGCTGGCCCTGAGCACCGGCGCCCCGCTCGCCTTCGACAAACTCACCGAGGTCGACAAGACGCGGCTGCAGGCACTCGACGACAAGGTACGGCTCGCCGCCCTGGCCCGCGGCCACTGGCTGGTCAACGCCCTCATTGACAGCGGCTTCAGACCGACCGTGCCCGCCACCGACCCGCGCTTCGCCAACCCGCCGATCACCGGCCCGGACGGCCGCCTGCTCCCCTTCGACCAGATCGCCAAGGACAAGCAGGCCCTCCGCAACCTCAACAACTGGCTCATCGCCAACGGCTCGGGCGGCACCTCAAAGACCAAACTCGGCGAGGCGGCCAAGTGGCTCGACCTGATCTTTCGTGGCGCGAAGGACGACGCGGAAGATCCCGCAATCTCCCCTTACAAGTGAGCGTTACGGCGTCAGACAGCTCGTCTCACCTCGTACCACGATCCGTCGATCTCCCGGGGACTCCAAGATGATCCGCGTATGGTGACGCCCGTTCGCCAGCTCCCGCCTGGCCGCGTCGTTCGACCCGCCCACCGCGTCGTATTCGGCGACCTCGTCCAAGGCCCCGACCAAAGCGAGGAGAATCGCTCCGGAATCACCCGATCCGGTGCCTTCGGTAGCGGTCACACCGTACGTCCTCTTGGCCTTGCCGTCACCGCAGGGGATCTCTTTGTCACCCGGGTCGGTGACCTTCACATCGGACGCTCCCACCTTCTCCACGAGCCGGGTGATGTGCTCCTTGAGCGTTGCCCCGGCCTGGGCCGCGGTGGGTTGATCGGACTCTGCATCGCTGCATCCGGCCAAAGCGAGCAGGGCAATCGACATGACCGAAATGATGCGGGGCAGCGAGTTTGCCATCACCGGCCCCCTCGACCACCGGTCTTTAGGTAGCAGGCCGTCTGATATGTGAACTGTACGGCTGGACACGTCATACGAATCTTCGTCCATCACTGGTCGACATGGTGCAGATCCAATAGTGTCCAATGCGCACCTCGGTGCCGACCGTTTCGGCAACACGGACGGACAGGAATTCATGGAGAAGCTCGTTCCGAATCCTCACTATGAGGAGCTGGAACGCGCCCTGGCAACGGTGCGGGCACGAGGCGAACGGTTGCAGGCCGCCTTGGATCCCGCGTTCGATGCCTTCACCTCCCGCGCGGTCTGGGTCGGGCCGGCCGCGAGAGCGTTCCGCGACGGGCTCGCCCACTACCGGAATCTGCTCAAGACGGCGGTCAACGACGTCATCGCCGACCTGGAAGCCCAGCTCGGATCCATCAGGCGGGAGATCCCGCACTCGATCCGAGACGGCTGACCGGCGCATCAACTCGGCCCTACGTCCCGGTTGGTGTCGCTCTGGAGAGCATTCGATCAGGCCACCCGTGGAGATGTCCGTCGCCGATCGGGCAGCCATGAGCGGTGTGGCACCGCAAGAACGCCGAGGCCGTACCCCGATCGGTGAGGCGGTTGGCGCCCGTCTGCGGGAAGGCGACACCCGGGCCGGACGCACCGGGATCGTTCCGCATCCCGGTGGGTCCGGTCGAGTCCGTGGCCGGTGGGATCACAATCGGGTCCTGTTCCGAACCCGGCGCCGAAGCTCACCGGCGATATCTGTGTTGGTCACTCCGTCTCAGGAGGATTCCGGTCAGGATCGCCGCCGAGGGCGGTTTCCACGCGATGGCCTCCCCAACCCGTGTCCGTCTTCCAGATGATCGACACGTCGAGGATCTCGTGGATCACGTCCACCGCCCACGTGTCGGAGGGTTCCACGGGCAGGACAAGGAAGATCTCGCCCACCCGGTCTCTGCCGGCCCATCCGATCTCACGGGCGTGTACCGCCGCCGCGCGCAGCTCCGCGTAGGTGTGCGCCGCGCGAGCCGACACCACGTAGATCGTGGTTCCCCGATCGGTCCTGCGGGCGACGTAGCCGAGGTCGGCCTCGATCGGGTCGAACTCGTTCTTGTACAGGTCGGCCATGAGCGCGTGGCGGAGGTAGCCGTGGCCGTGCTGCCTGTGGTCGGCGGAGGCCTGCTCCCGCAGCCCCGCGAGGAGCCGGTCGCGGCTCTCGTACGTCGCGGAGGTGTCGGTGGCGGCGGGGGCCTCGGGCGCGGCGTCGGCCGCAACGGCCTTCTGGCCGGTGCCCTTTGCCGGGCCGCCGAGTTCGGCGGGGAGCGGGGCAGAGTGGAGGACGGTCAGCGTCTGGGTGCACCGGGTGATCGCGACGTAGAGCCTGCGCAACCCCACCGGGCCCTGCTCGGCGAGGAGCTGCGGCTCCACCACGATCACGTGGTCGAACTCCAGCCCTTTGGCCATGCTCGCGGGCAGGACGGTGATCTGCCGATCGAGCCCGGGCAGGGCCGACTCCTGGGCCGCCGCGACCTCGCCGCGGATCCCGTCCAGCAGCTCGCCGTCGTCCGGCGTGATGATCGCGACCGACCGCACCTGGTCCTCGCTGCGCATGGCGAGGTTGAGGGCGCGGGACACCGTCTCCGCGACGAGCTTGGCGCGCCGGACCGGCGTTACGGTCAGCGAGCCCGGGGCGGGCGGGCGGATCGGCTCCGGGAACGCCGTGGACGGCGACAGGGCGGTGGCGAGCGGCCTGGCGAACTCCATGACCTCCCGCGGCACCCGGTAGCCGGCGGTGAGCTCGGCGATGCGCCAGCCGTCACCTCCCGCGAGGATGCCGACGAGGCGGCCCCACACGTCGTACTGACGGCTCCCGACGCTCTGGGCGAGGTCCCCGAGCACGGTCATGGATCCGCTCGGGCAGCGGCGGGCGAGCGAGCGGGCCTGCATGGGGGTGAGGTCCTGGGCCTCGTCCACGACGATGTGCCGGTAGCGTCGTGGCTCGTCGCCCGACAGCAGCACCCGCAGCTCCTCGAGGCACACGAGGTCCTCCGGCGTCCACGGCTCGTCGGCCGTCCGCCGGGCCTGCGGCCGGAGCAGGGCACGCTGCTCCTCGTCGGTGAGCACGCCGAACGCCGCCTGCCGTACGGCTTCCGCCGAGCCGTACAGGTGACGCAGCACGCGCTCGGCGGTGAGGCTCGGCCAGACCGCGTTGAGGAGGGCGGCAAGGCGCGGCTGCCGCTCCGCCTGGGAGCGGAACCCGGGATCGATGCTCTTACGCCGGTTCGCGGGCCACCGCTCGAGCAGCAGGTCCAGGGTGCGGTCGATGAAGCGCCTGCGCCGCACGAGGTAGGGGCCTGCGGAATCCCGCGCCTCCCGGACGAGGTCGACGAGTTCCGCCCGGCCGATCCTCAGCAGCACCCCGCGGAAGACGAACTCGAGGTCCTCGGTGATCCGGTCGGGGCGGATCCAGGCCTCGACGGCGTTGCGCAGCACCGTGGCCATGCGCTCGTCGGACTTGACCAGCCGGGCCTCCGGCGAGTCGGCGCCGCGGACCTCGCCCTCCCACAACTGGGAGATCTCCACGATGGAGACGCCACGACTGCCGAGCCGGGGCAGCACGTCCTTGACGTACCGCAGGAACTCCCGGTGCGGGCCGACGACGAGCACCTCGTCGGGGGTGAAGCGCCCGTTGTCGAGCAGCCAGGTGACGCGGTGCAGCCCGACCGCGGTCTTGCCGGTGCCGGGGCCGCCCTGGATCACCAGCAGTCCCTTGCGGTCGTCGGAGACGAGCAGGAGCTGGTCGCGCTGGATGGTCTCGACGATGTCGCGCATCGACCCGTCGCGCGCCCGGTCGAGCTCGGCGAGCAGGAAGGGATCGACGCCTGCGGTGGTCTCGGCCCCGGCATCCGCCTGCGGCGGGGACGCGACGGCCGCGGACTCCGGGGGCGGCTGGATCAGCCGGTCGCTGTAGTCGAGGACCTTGCGCTCCTCGCAGTGGAGCCTCCGCAGCCGCCACACGCCCCTGGGGTCGCCGGGCGTGGCGGCCTGCCACCGCACGGCCTGCGGGCTGCTCCACTTGACCAGCACCAGGTCGCCGTTGCGGTCGCGTACGGTCCGGCGGCCGAGATACCAGGTGAGCCGAGCGTCGGGATCCTCGGTGAGGTCGACGCGGGAGATGACGAGGGACCGCCCGCCCAGATCCTCACGGAGGCCGAACTCGGCGGGTACGTCGGGCACGGGGGCGAGCCCGGCATCGGGGCAGTCCGAACGCAGCTTGGTGCGGACGGCGTCGACGGAGCGCTGATCCTCGTCCGCGCAGGCGTAGATGCGGTCCACTTCGCGCTGCTCTTCGGCGATGACGGCGGCGCGGTCGACCTGACCCATTGCTACCTCCACGGGTGGGCCGAGGGAGAGGGAAGTCGTTGCCTGCCGGGGACGTGCGACCGGCAGACGGGGTGTTCGGCGGTTGCGGCCCGCGGCAGGGCCGCGGGGTACGCCGCCGTCAGGCGGCCTGGGCGACGGGCGGCTCGAAGGTGACGACCTCGGGGGCGGCCAGGTAGAGGCGCCAATTGAGCGAGCCCCGCTTCGAGACGACGGTGACGTGCATGCCGTGTCCGGCGAGCCAGGCGGCCAGGTCGGTGAAGTGGCCGTCGCCGGAGCCGATCACCACCCGCTCGAACCGCTCCGGGAGGCGGTCGGTGTAGCCGCACTCGGTGAGCGCGCGGTCGGCGCCGTCCGGGCCCGAGCGGATCAGCAACTGGATGCCGCGCAGCGCGATCCCGACGGAGAGCACGGCGCGGGGGTTGACCGCGACGACGAACTGGTCGGCCGGGCCGACCGGCACCAGCCCGCGGTAGCGGCTCATGAACGCGGTGACCTGCACGGTGGTGGGGCTGGGCGAGCCGGTCAGGTTCTCGATGTCGAGCAGGTGGATGCCACGCCCGCGCCGCAGCAGGCGCCTGCGCCTCCGCGTGCGGGTGCGGGACCGGTGGGATGCCGCAGGGCAGACGGTAGGGGGCATGAGCGGGCTTCCCTTTCCAGCGGGGTACGGCGTGCCGACGCCACCCATTGAAACACGTGTTGATGCCATCGACCAACAACTTCCGAGACGTTGGCATGAAGTGACGGGTTGCTGTATGGTCGCGCCGAACACCGAAGCGGAGGAGTGACGTGGCCAAGGACGTCGAGGTGACCGTGGCCGATATCGCCCGGCTGGGCGGTGTCGGCCGCGCCGCGGTGAGCAACTGGCGCCGCCGGCACGACGACTTCCCGCAGCCCGTGGGCGGCACCTCGGTCAACCCCGTCTTCTCATTGGCCGAGGTGCGGCGGTGGCTGCTCGCCCATACCGAGGGCAAGAAGCTGCCCGAACGCGAATGGCTCTGGCAGGACCTGCGAACGTGCACCGCGTCGGACGATCCCGCGGAACTGATCGCCGACCTCGGCGCCTTCCTCGTCTACCTGCACCGGAACCGGGCGGACTGGGCCGAACTGTCCGCGACGGACGGCGCCACCGTCGCCGCCGAACTCCCCCGGCGCGTCCACGCGACGTGCGCCGAGATCCTCGACGACCCGCCGAAACCGCACTCCCTGGCGAAGGTCGATGTGCCGCTGCTGCGCCGCCTCGCCGATCTCGCCGACGCGGACGGCCCGGCCGCGACCTTCGGCTTCCTCCGCGACCGCTGGTTCGAGCTGCACAGCAGGCGCACGTACGCCACTCCCGGACCCGTGGCGAAACTCATGGCCGAGCTCGCCGGGCTCGACGCCGAGGCGGTGCTCGATCCGGCCTGCGGCACGGGGGCCCTGCTGGAGCCGTTCCGCTCCCGCCCGCACGGCCCGCCCGGCCTGCTCCTCGGCCAGGAGATCGACACCGCGACCGCCCGCCTCACCGCCGTGCACCTGGCGTTCGGCGCGGCGCGGGTGAAGGTCGCCGCCGGCGACTCGCTGCGGCACGACGCCTTCCCGGACGTGCTCGTCGACACGGTCGTGTGCTACCCGCCGTTCAACGACCGCGCCTGGGGATACGAGGAGCTGACCGCCGACCCCCGCTGGGTGTACGGCCTGCCGCCGCGGATGGAATCCGAGCTCGCCTGGGTGCAGCACGCCCTCGCCCACCTCAAACCCGGCGGCACCGCCGTACTGGTCATGCCACCGGCCGCCGCCAATCGCAGGTCCGGCCGCCGTATCCGGAGCCAGCTCATCCGCCGCGGCGCGCTACGGGCGGTGATCGCCCTGCCGCAGGGCGCCGTGCCGAACATGGCGGTCGCCCTCATGCTGTGGGTGCTGCGCCGCCCTGCCGACGCCCGCGCCCCCGAGCACGTCCTGATGGTCGACACCGCGACCCGCCCGGTCGACTTCGCCCGCGTCGCGGCCGACGCCTGGGCCCGCTTCGACCGAGGCGAGCACGCCGACGAGCCGGGAGTCAGCACCGCCGTACCGGTCGTCGAGCTGCTCGACGACGCCGTCGACCTCACCCCCGCCCGCTACCTCGTCCCACCCGCCGACGACCTGACCCCAGAGCGGATCACCGCCGAAGGCGACAAGGTGGCCACTCTGCTCCGCGCGACCGCCGACCTGATCCTCGCCGTCGAGCCCTTCGGCGAACTAGGCAAGCTGCCCACGGTCCCCCTCGCCGAGCTCGTACGGCGCGGCATGCTCGCCGTCCACCAGAGCGTGTCCGCGGCTGAGGTTTCGGTCCTCGGCGTTCCCCCCTTCCTGACAGTCGAGGAACTGCTCGGCGAGAAGAGACCGGACGATGCCGCGCCGCCCGCCGCCCCGGCCCAGTACGTGATCGCGGTCGAGCCTGGAGACGTGCTGGTCACGCATCACGCGAACCGGCTGATCGTCCTGGTGATCGCGGATCGCTGCACCGTCCTCGGCTCTCGCGCGACCCTGCTGCGCCCGGACCCCGAACGGCTCGATCCCCATTTCCTCGCCGGCTTCGTCAGCGGCTCGATGAACGTCCGCCACTACACCGGCACCGGCAGCAGGCTCTTCACCGACATCCGCCGAGCCGAGATCCCGTTGCTGCCGATCGAGGAGCAGCGCACGTACGGCGAAGCCTTCCGGCGGCTGACGAATTTCGGCCGCGACCTGCGCCACGCGGCGACAATGGGCGAGGATCTGATCCGACTGATCTCCGACGGCCTCACACAGGGAATCGTGCGGCCCGCCGGTACGCATACGAAGGGAACGCGGTGACCACCAACCACCAGACGTACGCGAACTTCATCTGGTCCGTCGCCGACCTGCTGCGGGGCTACTACAAGCAGTCGGAGTACGGCAAGGTCATCCTGCCGTTCACCGTGCTTCGCCGGCTCGACTGCGTTCTCGAGCCCACCAAGCCAGCGGTGCTGGCGAAGGTGAGGGAGCTCGAGAACAGCCCGCTGCCCGAGGGCGCCAAGGACCGGATACTACGGAACGTCGCCGGGGCGGCCTTCTACAACACCAGCGAGCTGGATCTGAAGAAGGTCGTCGCCGACCACGAGAACGTGGCCCGCAACCTGCGCTCGTACATCGGGGCGTTCTCGCAGAGCGCGGCGGAGGTGCTGGAGAAGTACCGCTTCGAGGAGCAGATCCAGCGGCTCGACGAGGCAAAGCTGCTCTACAGCGTGACGGCGAAGTTCGCCGCGCTCAACCTCCATCCCGACGTCGTCGACAACCACCAGATGGGCTACATCTTCGAGGAGCTCATCCGGAGGTTCTCCGAGATCTCCAACGAGACGGCCGGTGAGCACTTCACCCCTCGCGAGGTCATCCGCCTCATGGTGAACCTCCTCATGGCCCCCGACGACATGGACGTGATGACGCCGGGGATCGTCCGGACCGTCTACGACCCGGCCTGCGGCACCGGCGGCATGCTCTCGGCGGCTGAGGAACACATCACCCGCTACAACACGAAGGCCACGGTCAAGGTCTACGGCCAGGAGCTCAACCCCGAGTCGTGGGCGATCTGCCGGTCGGACATGATGCTCAAGGGTCAGGACCCGACCAACATCGCCTTCGGCAACTCCTTCACTGAGGACGGACATCCGGACCGGAAGTTCGACTACCTCCTGGCCAACCCGCCGTTCGGCGTCGAGTGGAGGAACGTCCAGAAGTACATCGAAAAGGAGCGCGACCATCTTAAGTGGGATGGCCGTTTCGGGGCGGGAACACCGCGCGTCAACGACGGCTCGCTGCTGTTCCTCCAGCACATGATCTCCAAAATGAAACCCGTCGAGCAGGGCGGCTCCCGCATCGCGATCGTCTTCAATGGTTCGCCATTGTTCACCGGCGGAGCCGGATCCGGCGAGTCGGAGATCCGTCGATGGATCCTGGAGAACGACTGGTTGGAGGGAATCGTCGCCCTCCCCGACCAGCTCTTCTACAACACCGGTATCGCCACTTATTTCTGGATCTTGTCGAACCGCAAGGTCTCGCAGCTACGGGACAAGGTGATCCTGCTCGATGGCCGCGCCTACTGGGCGAAGATGCCTAAGTCACTCGGCGACAAGCGTAAATACATTACTGACGAGCAAATCGACGAACTCACGAGGATCTACAAGGACGCACTAACGATCGCGGCAGATCCGGACCACGAGCACCACTCCAGGGTGAAAATTCTCCCCCGCCACGCTTTCGGCTATCAGCGCATCACGGTCGAACGCCCACTTCGCCAACGCTTCGAGGCGACTCATGAGACGGCGGACGCGGTGGCGAATGCCAAGGCTATCACAAGGTACGAACACCGTGATAGGTTGCTCACGGCGATAAAGGCGCTCGCCGGCACGGTGTGCCTCACCAAGCTGGAATTTGCCAACAAGCTCGACGAGGCGCTTCGAATGCATGGCCTGAGCAAGCTGCCCGCCCCAGTAGAAAAGGCGGTCTGGTCCAAGGTGGCGATCAGCGACCCCGAAGGTGAGCTGCAGACTGACCATAAGGGTAACGTCCTGCCCGATCCCGACCTACGGGACTATGAAAACGTTCCGCTCTCGTCGATGGACACCACCCCAGCAGAGCTTATGGCCGAGGTCGAGGAGTACATGAAGCGGGAAGTCCTCCCTCACGTTCCCGATGCCTGGGTAGATCATTCAAAGACCAAGATCGGTTTCGAGATCCCATTTACTCGTCACTTCTACACATACACGCCGCCCCGGCAGTTGGCAGAGATCGATGCCGAACTTAAGTCCCTAGAACTCAAGATTCAGCAACTGCTGGAGGAGGTGACCAAGTGAGGAGAGTTCGCATTCGCCATATCGCCCAGGTCAACCCTCCCTCTCCCCAATTTGATCGGCTCCCCAACGATGCTGAACTGACCTTCCTTCCACTAGAGAAGGTATGGCCAGATGACCGCCTTGATTTGACTATACGGCGAACCAAGAGTGCAGTGATCAATGGGTATACACGCTTCCAAAACGGGGACATTCTGATCCCGAAGATCACACCAACTTTCGAAGCTTCTCGTTCGGTTTATATCCCCGATGGCCTTATAAATGGGGCAGGCGCAGGAACAACAGAGCTACACGTTCTTCGACCAGGCTCGCAAGTGGAACCAAGGTTTCTCTTTTACGTTACCCACTCCCATCCATTCTTGGAGCTCGGCAAAGCCGAGATGCAGGGTGTCGCCGGACAAAAGCGCGTTCCCACAAACTTCATTCAAGACTACACACTTGATTTGCCTGACATAGACGAGCAACGACGCATAGTAGACTTCCTTGACTTCACCATAAGAAAGATCAATAAAATTGATGAGATACGCAAAAAACAGCTTATCCTACTCCATGAACGCACATATTCATTTATCACGGAGACCCTAATTCCAGGAACTCTCTCTAAACCCCGCGGGGAGTGGCCATGGAAATGGCTTCCACAAATCGAATTCGATACTCCGTTGGTTCGCCTGCGCTACGTCAGTCGTCTACAGAATGGCCTTACCATCGATAGTTCGCGCCCTATTGACGGCGATGTTGTGACGCGGCCGTACCTTCGAGTAGCAAACGTCCAGGCGGGTTGGCTCGATCTGAGTTCGGTCACAGAAACTACAGTTCCTAGGGAGATCGCCGAGCGATGCACATTGAGGCCTGGGGATGTCCTAATGACAGAAGGTGGCGATCTCGACAAGCTTGGACGAGGAACGGTATGGCGAGGGGAGTTGCCAAACTGTTTGCACCAAAATCACATATTCGCTGTTCGCCCAAATCCCGACAAGCTGGACCCTGACTATCTCGCGCTCATGACGCGAACACTTCACGGCCGCTGCTACTTCGAGAGCACAGGCGTAAAAACCACGAATTTGGCCTCCACGAGTAGCGCCAAGATTCTGGACTTCCCGATCCCCTTACCCAGTCTAAAACTACAGAGACAACTAGTCGAACGAGTTCGCAGCGAACTCGTTTCGATTGATGCGGCGAAAAATGCCATTGAAGAGCAACGGAGCTTGCTTCAGGAGCGAAGAAAAGCCGTGATAACAGCGGCAGTAACAGGACAAATCGACGTAGCAACTACACGCGGATGGATCTGAGAGATCTAAATGGTCCAGTGGGAGTTGCGCAAATGAACGGATCTCCGCATTACGAAAAATTCTTCGAGAGTACGATCGAGCACACCCTGCACCGTTCGGGCTGGATAAAGGGGACGGATGAGCTTTACGACCATGATCTAGGCTTGAATCCTACAGAGCTGGTGCATTTTGTCCAGATAACCCAGCCAAAACAGTGGGAACGCCTGGTCACTATGCAAGCCGGGGACGACGGGAGGGCCGCACGCCGTCTTGCGGAGGTGGTTGCCAAGGCGATCGACGACGAGGGTGCCCTTGAGGTGCTGCGGCACGGGGTTAAGGATCGCGGCATCACCTTCAGACTGGCCTACTTCAGGCCCGCGCACACGATCGCCGCGGACGCGCTGGAGCCGTACCAGAAGAACATCCTCAGCGTCGTCCGCCAGTTACGCTACTCGGCGAAGAGTAACGATGCGCTGGACCTGGTG
>Ga0207866_1001296_pt1 | contig 25526 bp, 21 predicted proteins | sample HigsolmetaAR203D_FD_184835 | JGI IMG/M metagenome (GOLD analysis project Ga0207866, IMG submission 184835) | Ionic liquid and high solid enriched microbial communities from the Joint BioEnergy Institute, USA - AR20-3-D (SPAdes) (version 2) ...
AAGCGCTGTCCGATCCAGAGCTGAAGCGAACCAAGGTGGAACTGGAGGCGGCACTGTCGAACTCCAAGGAAGCGCGACAGGTGGTCTTCGATTTGTTCCAGGATCTTGAAGGATTCAGCCTGGACGACTACAAGCCTTTCTCGGATGTGACGACCAGCATGGATAGGCTGGTGCGCTTTTTCTCGGCAGCGGTCGCTGAACGCCAGCAGAAGCTGGTCCCGGCCGGCGATGGTGCCTATGAGCTTGTCAACGCCGATGGCACGCGGCTTGCGCGGTTCACCCTGAACCGGGAGGCAGCCACCCAGCAGGATGATTTGCAGTTGATGGGCTTGGATCACCCCCTGGTGCAGGAGGAACTGGGCCGCTGGCGTGCCCTACCACCGGAGGAGGTCGGGATTGCGGTGACCGGTGATGTTGACGAGCCTGTGTTGTTGTCGCTGTGGATGGTAGAAGCATTGACAGGCAAGGGTGAGCGCCGCGTGTTTGTGCAGCCAATTGCCGTCAAGCAGGACGGCACACGCGTTCCGGCCGTCGAACGTCTATATGACCAATCCCTGCAAGCAGCCCCCGCCGGGCCGGTGTTCCAGCCGGAAGAACGGCTGGAGCTGTTTGCGCGCGCAGTGGAACCAACTCTGCAGCGGGAGTTGAAGCACAGGGGCGCAGCGAACGGTGACGGTAGCTACTCGGCGGAGCTGATCGGTTACATCGAAATCGTTGGCCGGAAAGTGTGATGTTGCAGAACCAGGGCACCTCACCCAAGAGCCTCAGGGCTGGTTGATCCCATTCCAAGGGCGCCGGACTCGATGGACGCAGCAGATGGTCATGGGGCAGCGAGTTGAGAGAGACGCCCAAGGGATTCTGCTTGCCGCTAAATGGTATTTTTCATGGTTCTTTGCTTTTGTGAATCCATAAGCTGTTGTGTCAAAAGGATATTTTTTGGCAATTGATGTTCGAGTGGGAGTGATTTGGCGTCCGGCACCGGCTGGTACGACCTAGCGCCAAAACACAAAAAGGCCCGCAGGAATGCGGGCTTTTTTGTTGGGAGCTGTCCTCCCTTGCCGGGGGCGGGATCGGGGTGACTACCTGCCTTGGTGGTATATGTGATTTAAACTACGCCAAATGATTGACAGGCCGAGGGTCCAGGTGTTCGCTTCCCGCACCCAACGATAACCCCGAGGCGAGGTGCTGTTTCGGCACCTGACACGAGAACCAATGCGGCGTCCATTTCTGAGCCCACTTCTCATTCCGTTTCTGAATCCACTTCTCAATCCGTTTCCGCATCCAGTTCTGCATCTCCGGGAGGGAAACATGCCCGTGCGCGCGAGATTGGCGGCCGCGGCCGTGGTGGCGGCCTGTCTGCTGGTGGCTCCGTCCGGCGCCCAGGCGGAACGCCGACCGGAGACAGGGAGCGCGGATATCGCGAACCCGCACGGCGCGCTGTCGCTGAGGAGCGTTGCGGGCGGGGTTGTGGTTCAGCGGCTCAAGGCGGGGGCCGGCCGGACGTCCCAGAGAGAGGGCGACGTGCTGCTCGCCATTGACGGCACCCCCGTCGCCACGCCGGAGGCGATCATGGCGCACCTTCGGCATCAAGGAGAGGCCAAGGGAGAGGATCATGCGGTCGTGCTGACGGTGCGGCGGGGCGGCGAGACGCTCCGGCTGACGGAGCGGGCAGCGCTCTTCCATGACTTCATGACGCCGGAGCCCCCGGTTCCGCCCGCCCGGCCGGCCCGATGACGACCCGGCGCGGGCCGTATTTTGATGACCGCGTCGCCCCGCAGGCGAGAGGCGCGTGACAGACCGGGACAGGATGGCGGCTCTTCGCATGAAATTCTGCACCTCCGCCCTGTGCCGGGCGGCCCTGGGCGTGGTTGTGCTGATGGCGGCGTCTGCCGATGCGTCGGCGCATCATGGTGTGGTCGGCGCGGGCGGCACGGATGGCGGGGTCAGGCGGTCCCGCGAGAACGCGATCGCGGCCGCCGAGGATGCGTTCGGCACCAGCATCGGGCGCGAGACGATCGGCCTCTATGATTCCGGCTCGGTTCGCGGCTTCTCGCCCACCACGGCCGGAAACGTGCGCGTCGAGGGTCTCTACTTCGACCAGCAGGGCGGGTTGAACGTAACCGTGGTCTGGAGGCCGCCTTGCGCGACTGATCCATGGTGCGTTGATTACTGTTCCTTTGAGAAGGAACGATGCGCATGGACGACGTCACAGCAGTGTCGAACACTTTTGAGGTCAGTCATACGACTGGTCGTATGACTGATCATATTGAAGTCGTTAATCGTGTCTCCGGGCGCCGCCGCTGGACCATGGAACAGAAGTTGGCGATCCTGCACGAGGCGTTCGGCGCCAGGGGATCACTTCGCGCGGCGTGCGAACGCCACGAACTCAGCCCGGCACAACTCTACTCCTGGCGACGACAGATCGTCTTTGGTGAACGGGGGGAAGCAACGCCGACGTTTGCCTCAGTCGAAGTTACGACAGCGGGTGGACCTGCCACATCTGCATCAGTCTGGGCCAACCGGATCACCATCGAGTTACCGTCGGGCGTCCGGCTCACGGTCGATGGCGGCGTTGATCCGCAGGCTCTGGCCCGCGTTTTGTCGGCGCTGCGCCCATGATCCCGCTTCCGCCCTCGACCAGGGTTTACCTGGCTTGCGGCGCAACTGATATGCGTAAAGGTTTGGACGGATTGGCCGTGCTGGCCCAGCAGGTGCTGGCGGAGAACCCGCACTCCGGCGCGCTGTTCGCCTTCCGGGGCAAGCGCGGGGATCTGGTCAAGCTGCTCTGGTACGATGGGCAGGGCTTGTGCCTGTTTGTGAAGAGGATGGACAAGGGTCGCTTCGTCTGGCCGATGACGCAAACCGGCAAGGTTCACTTGAGCCCGGCGCAGGTCTCCATGCTCGTGGAAGGGATCGACTGGCGCCGCCCGGAGCGCACAACAGCACCGCTTCTGGCGGGCTAAGTTGCGGGAATCTTGGCCTTTAATAACGACCGTGCAGGCCCTGCTGCGGTATAAAGGGTCATGGCGCAAAGATCCCCTTCTTCTCTGGACAAGGACGCTCGGATTGCCGAGCTGGAAGCCGCTGTCGCCGCGCGCGATACGCTCATCGAGACGCTGCGCGTCCAGCTTGCCGAGTTGCGCCGGCTGACCTTCGGCCGGTCGTCGGAGAAGCTGTCCCGTCAGATTGAACAGCTGGAGTTGGCGCTGGAGGAACTGGAGGGCGAGCCCGGGGCAGCGCCCGTCTTGGTCAGCACGCCTGCCAGCCGCGAGCGCGCCCCTTTGAGGCGGACGCTGCCCGACCACCTGCCCCGCATCGAACAGCGGATCGAACCGACGACGGCCAACTGCACCTGCCCGGCCTGCGGCGGCGCCCTGCGGCCGCTGGGGAGCGACAGCGACGAGATGCTCGACATCGTTCCCGTGCAGTGGCGAGTGGTCCGGGTGGTGCGCCCCAAGTACAGCTGCAGAGCATGCGAGAAGATCGTGCAGGCCGACGCGCCCACCAAGGCGATCGCCCGCGGCAAGGCCACCTTCGCCACGCTCGCTCACGTCGTGGTCTCCAAGTACGGCCATCACCTGCCGCTCTACCGCCAGGCTGAGATGATGGCAGCGCAAGGCTTGCCGGTCGATCGCTCGACCCTGGCGGGCTGGGCCGGGCAGGCCGCCAGCCTGCTCGATCCCATCTATCGACGGATCCGAGAAGAAGGCCTGAAGGCCGCCAAGATCCATGCCGATGACACCCCGGTGCCGATGCTCATGCCGGGTAAAGGCAAGACGGCGACCGCCCGATTGTGGACCTATGTCGTTGACGACCAGGCCTCTGGCGCTGTGACCCCACGCATGGTGTGGTACCGCTTCACACCCGACCGCAGCGGCCTGCATCCGCAGCGCGAGCTGGCAAACTTCTCCGGCCTGCTGCAGGCAGACGGCTATGCCGGATATGACAGGCTCTATGCCACGGGACGGGTCATGGAAGTCGCCTGCTGGGCGCACTTCCGGCGCAAGGTGTTCGAGAACCACCAGGTCAGCCCAACAGCGCTGACCACAGACCTGCTCGGGCGCATCAAGGCGCTCTACGCAATTGAAGACGAGATCCGCGGGCAGCCGCCCGATGAACGGCGACGACACCGACAGGAGCACAGCAAGCCGCTGATCGATCAACTGCGCATCGTCATTGCTGACGCCCTGCGCCGCCTGTCGCCCAAGTCTGCCATGGCCAAGGCGCTGCTCTACGGGCGCAAGCGTTGGATCGCCTTGACGCGATACATCGAGGACGGCCGCGCGGAAATTGACAACAATATTGCTGAGCGAGCGATGCGAAACGTGGCCCTTGGAAGAAAGAACTGGCTCTTCGCCGGGTCCAGGGTTGGCGGCGAACGGGCGGCCGCCATCTATTCCATCATCGAGACCTGCAAGCTGGGTGGCGTTGAACCGCAAGGCTACATCGCCGACGTCATCGACAAGATCGCCAGCGGTTGGCCGGCTTCCCGCTGGGACGAGCTCATGCCCTGGAACTGGCTGCCTCAAAACAACGCCGCGCAAGCCGCATAATCGGCGTGCTCCAGACCACGCTTACGCATTTATAGGCGGTGCGATCAAAGGGCTGGAGGCGCTTGCGGGCCGGGTTGTTTGGAATGACCGGCGTAGTTCCGCGTTGGATTAGAAAGTGCCGAAACTCGTTTGCGTCATACGTGGTATCCGCAGCGCAGGCTTGCGGCGGCGGCAGCGGCTCCAGCAATGCTTGCACGGCGCGGACATCGCCCCGCTGGCCGGATGAGCATTGGCGCAGTGTCCGTCGGTGACGTGCTCGGGCTCGGCCAGATCGTGGCTTACACCCAGGCTCTGGGCAGAATTCCCGCCTTGAGATCAGCCGGCAGGCCGTCGGTTGCACTCTATCAACAACTACCCATGTTGCCCGCCCCGTTTGGCTCGCCGGAGCGCCCTATGGGTAGGCAGATCGTACGGACCGGCTGGGACGGGCAGTAATTCCAGTCAAACTTTACTAGAGCCTCAGCCAAGCCGCCCGCAGCCTTCCATACTTAGGATGGGAGGCTCAGGAAATGCGGGAGGTTGCATGGTCTTGTACAAGCTTGTCGAGAAAAGCCGCGTTGAGCCGGGGTATCTTGGCCGTTTCGACTGCGGTGGCCGGTCAATCATTTTGGCGGCCGGTGAGGAAACGACGACAGCTCTGCTGAATTGGTGCCCCCATGCCAACGGTCGGTTCGACGAAGGGCGGGTGGTTGGCAACCGACTGCGCTGTCCACAGCACGGATATCTCTTTGATCTTGCAACAGGCGAATGCCCGCGAGGCCGCCGTGATGGCTTCGGCGGACTCCGGTTCGTCGATCTCCAAGAAGTAGATGAATACTACGCCGTCGAGCTGGCGTGAGGAGGAAAAAATGAGTCCGATCAAAGGCTTGCACCATGTCACTATTTCAACGCCCGACCTGGATCGGGCATTGAATTTCTACTGCGGTCTTCTTGGCTTTACCGAGATGCGCCGCCTCTCCTGGGACGATGCCGGCGAGGACGTTAATCGCGTCCTGGGTCTGCCAGCCTCCGCCGCTGAAACCGTTATGCTGCGGGCCGGTAATATTGTGCTGGAGCTCTTCGAGTTTCGGGTACCGACACAGGCAATAGCCAGCGAGCCACCGGCGCACCGGTATGGCTATACCCACATCTGTCTCGATGTCAGTGACATCGAGACTGTCTACCATCGCCTGGTCGCCGCGGGCATTCGCTTCCATGCGCCGCCCCAGGATTTCGGCGACATCAAGGCCACCTACGGCCGCGATCCGGACGGCAATATCTTCGAGCTTCAAGAGCTGATCGGCGACGACCATCCCATAGGCCTGCGCTCCGCGGGGAGACTTGCTGCCCCCGCCTGAGAGCATCCGAGCGGTCACTTGGAACAAACTACTCCGAAGGAAAGACACGGATATGAAAGATTTCGATCTGCTCATCAAGAATGGCACCGTAATTGACGGGCGTCGCACACCGCGTTTCGTCGGTGATGTTGGCATCAAGAACGGCCGGGTTGTCGCCATTACCGGAAAGAACGGTCTGGCGGAAAGCCGGGCGGAAGAGGTGATCGACGCGACTGACCTGATCGTTGCGCCAGGCTTTGTGGACCTGCACACCCACTACGATGCTCAGATTTTCTGGGACCCCTATTGCACAATCAGCGGCTGGCATGGCGTGACCTCTCTGGTGATCGGCAATTGCGGGTTCGGGCTGGCCCCCTGCAAACCCGAAGCCCGAGAGCGTGCCATGCAGGCTCTGACCCGCAACGAGGCGGTTTCCTATCCGGCCATGAAAGAGGGCATCCCTTGGGACTGGGAGACCTTCCCCCAATATCTGGACTCGATCGAGCGGACACCCAAGGGCGTCAACGTTGTGTCTTACGTCGGCCTGGCTCCGATCCTCGGTCATGTCATGGGCCTTGAGGAAGCAAAGAAGCGCCGTCCTAATTCGGACGAGCTGAACGACATGAAGCAGATAATCAGTGAAGCCCTGGATGCCGGCGCCTGTGGAATTTCTGCCCAGTATCTGGGCGAGGACTCGATCCAGCGCGACTATGACGGCACGCCTATGGTCACCGACCTGATGCACTTCGATGACTTTGCCGCCATGGCTTCGGTGTTGCGGGACAAGGGACGGGGAGCCATTCAGTGTAACGGCGTCACCATGGACCAATGCGAGCATCTGTGCGATGTCAGCGGCGCCAATGTGATTTATAATGCGATCGCGTTGGAGTGCGATCAGCATGGCGTGAAGACCGATGCCTGGCAGGACTGGTTGGCTTGGACCGACCGAGCCAATCAGGAAGGCCGCCGGATCACCCCGCAGGTGGTTGTGACCGGCATCGATTACGAATTTACCTTCGAAGACTGGAACCTTTACGACTACAGCCCGAATTGGCGGGACCTGTGCATGGGCTCGACGTCAGAGCGCCTGACCAAGATGCAGGATCTGGCGCGGCGCGTGGCGCTGCGCGAGGAATTCGACAACATCAGCATTAATAGCCGGTACGAGGCCGCCGCAACGTCCTTGATGCAGTTCAATACCCTGGCTGACAACACCGTGGTCATGGTGGAGCGTGACGACTTGCAGCGTTACGAGGGTATGACGGTTCGTGAAGTGGCCGCGCTGGAGCAGAAGCATCCCGTTGATGCCATGCTCGATATCGCTGTTGCAGATAGCCTGCGTACCACCTTCGCCACGCCGCCGAACCGGCTCAATCCCGAGCACATGCGCGAGCTTCTGCTGGCGCCCCATACCATCCCCGGCATCTCCGATGGCGGCGCACACACGAAATTCGCCTGGTTCGGTCGCTATGGTACCGAATACCTGGTTGAATGGGTCCGCCATCATCGGCTGGTCGACCTGGAATATGCCCACTGGCACCTGAGCATGGTGCCGGCAAACTATGCTGGTCTGTATGACCGTGGTGTCATCCAGGTGGGCTTCCCAGCCGACATCATCATTTACGATTACGATCAGCTCGGTTGGACCCAGCCGACCAAAGTCTACGACATGCCTGCGGGTGATTGGCGTCGGGTCAGTAAAGGCGTCGGCTACCGCTACACCATCGTCAACGGGCAGATCACGTTCATCGACGGAGAGTGCACCAACCGCACACCCGGCCATCTGCTACGGAACGGGCACGCGTGACATGTTCCCGGCGCGCGGCTGGCCGAACCGCGCGCTGGTTGCTGCCCCTGAGGCTGCCCAGACAAGCGTGCGGATCAACCGCGCCATAACGAAGAACCGGCAAACGCTGGCTACAGTTGGGGAGGAAGTAAAGTGAGAAACGTCGTGTGGCGGTCTAGTGCCGCCTTGGCTGCTTTTTGTTTGTCACCGGATTGGGCGGCGGCGCAGGCTGTCTCCAATCGGGCAGATACGGTGGTGACCGAGACCATACAGGACATTGTGGTGACTGCCCGCAGAACCACCGAAAGCCTCCAGCGCGTGCCGATTGCGGTCAGTGCGATCCAGGGCGAAGCGCTCGAGCGCACCTACGCCGTCAATATCCAGGATCTGGAGGGTCTGGCGCCGAACGTGACCATCGGCCGTGACACCGCCTATGCCAATGCCGCCCACTTCACCATTCGCGGTCTGACTTCCATGGACCCGGAGCGGAGCTTCGAGCCCGCCGTCGGTGTGGCGGTTGACGGCATATTCCTGCCGTCGATCAACGGAGCGCTCGTTGATATGTTCGATGTCGAGCGGATCGAAATCTTACGAGGCCCGCAAGGCACCTTGTTCGGCCGCAATACTGTGGGCGGCGTTGTCAATGTGACCCGCAAGAAGCCTGATTATGATCCGACCGGTGCTGTCGAGGTTACCTACGGTAGTTGGGATACCCTCCATACGCGGGCTGCCTTCAATGCACCGATCATTGACGGCAAGCTTGCCTTGCGCGTTGCGCTCATGAAATTCGACTCTGACGGATGGGTGGAAAACCAGGTCGACGATACTCAGGCTGCAGGCGACAGCCGAATGGGCGAAGACAGCTTCTATGGCCGCCTGGCATTGCGCTGGGATGTGACGGAAGATCTGAATGTCGTGCTCAACGCCCAACGTTATCGTGACAATGGCGATGCCGGCGCCGTCTGGAACGTCACACGTCCGGGTTTCGCGCTTTGCAGCGCCATGAATGACGTTTCCTGCGGGAAGCTGGACAACCGTAAGGTTTGGGACAACACGCCGAACATCAACAATGTGGACCACGACTCTGCCTCCGTTGAACTTAACTGGTCGCGGAATTGGGGCACGCTGACGGCGATTGCAGCCCACAACCGCGAGGATTCTCGCCGTAGTCTCAATTATGACGGCGCAGCTGCAACGGTCTTCGAGGCAATCCGTGACGAGAGGCAGAAGACAAATAGTTTCGAATTACGCTATGCGGGCCAGCCCAGTGACACGCTTGACCTCCAGTTCGGCGGCTTCCTGTGGTGGGATCGCTATTTCATCCGGCAAGAAAACACCTTAGCCCTCTCCAGTCAGCCATTCCCGCGTGAAACCCAGATCAGAACCGTCAGCCGGGCTGTGTTCGGTCAGGCCAACTGGGAGGTGCTTCCCGATGTGCGTCTGACAGCCGGTGCGCGCTATACACATGACAAGAAAACCCTCGAGCGGTTCTTCCCGATGACCTTTGGCCTCGATGGCAATCCGGGTACGCCGACCATTATTGGCGGAGAGAAGGACAGTTGGTCGAAGTTCACGCTGCGGCTCGGCGTTGACTGGCAGGCAACGCCGACGGCGCTCGTCTACGGCAGCTTCGCCCAAGGATATCGGGCTGGAGGGTTCAACGGACGAGCGGGCACCATCGAGGCCGCCCTGACCACTTACGACCCAGAGACGGCCAACACCTTCGAGATTGGCGCCAAGCTTGATTTGCTCGACCGGCGGCTTCGCGTGAACGGCGCTCTTTTCTATACGGATTACAAGGATCTCCAGCTCGACAATCGCAAAACGATCGTGATCAATGGTATTAGCACGATTCAGGAAGTGGTGGATAATGCAGCTTCCGCCCGCATCTATGGCGCCGAATTGGAAGCGACAGCACTGCTGACCGACAACACCCGACTGAATGCGTCGGTGGGTCATCTGAACGCCAAGTACAAGGATTATCTGTCGGTTTGCACCGGGGGCGCGTGCGGCGTGCCGGGGACCATTATTGACTATTCGGATCGCAAGCTGCGCCGGACCCCAAAATGGCAATTCGCGATCGGGCTGGAACAAACCGTTCCGTTGCGTAACGATGAGCTGGTGTTGGGCGTTGATTATCGATGGAGCGATCGGATGTTCTACACACTGGATAACGATCCGGTGCAGGAACGTGGCTCCGTAGGATTGTTGGACGCGCAGGCCACTCTGTATCTTCTCGACGGTCGCCTTTCGCTCGGCGTTTACGGACGCAACCTGACAGACGAGGAGTACGTTGAATTTGCTGCAGTGGTGGATTCATTGGGCTTCGAACTTGGTGCGCTTAACAAGCCGCGGGAGTTCGGCGCTCGCGTGGGCTACAAATTCTAACCTAGCATAATTGTTAGGGTCGGTCCGGAGAGAAGTCGGGCGGATTGACAGGAAGATAAAAGGGGAGAACGCTCGATAAAAATATAATAGGGGAGGTGTATGATGCAGGCGCGTGTGCTGGAGTCTGAACTAACCATGATCCCCTGTGGGATTGAGGAGTATCAGGCGGCGCTTTCGAGTTCCTTTTTCCCTCTGGAGCTGGAGCTTGCTAGCGACCAGATCCAGTTTCAGTCCGGGCTCGCCAGTCGGTCCATCGGGGGCATGCGCTTGGCCCGCGCCTATGCCAACACCTCTTTTCGGACGCGCAGAGCGGGAAGTCGATCGCCAGGTGGTCCTCAGGAGTTGCTCCTGCATTTGACGGAGGAGGGGCGCATCCTCTTCCGTCAGAACGGACAGACGGCCTTATGCGAGCCTGGGGCGCTCATCCTCATTGACACCAGTCAGGATCTAAGAACCGAGCAATGCTGTGCAGCCCGGTCCCTGGCTGTTGCCTTGCCGATGCCGTTGCTGGGCGAGCAGGTGGGATTGATTCGCAGCCATGGCATGGTGGTCCTGAATGACGAATACGGCGTGACAGCCATCCTGCGTGATTATCTCCAGAGCTTGTGGCGCGAGACACTGCGCCTTTCTGCGGCGGACGGAGATGCGCTACTGGCGGCGTGCGCGCGCTTGGCAGTTCTGGCCTTCGCTCGTGAATCCGACGGGACGTACGAGGCATCTATCGTCGCGCATCAGCATATGCGCCGCATCAAGCAGATCATTGATGATAACCTGGCCAATCCCAACCTGACTGCCGCAGTAATTAGCGAGCAGGCCGGTATATCCAAAAGCTACCTTTATGCCCTGATGAAAAATTTCAGCCAAACGCTTGGCGATATGGTTATTGAGCGCAGACTCCATCGCTGCAAGGCAGACCTGTGCGATCCAGCCCTGCATAACCGGACCATCACCGATATCGCCTTCAGCTGGGGCTTTCAGGATTTGTCGCACTTCAGCCGGCGTTTCAAGGCGATGTTCGGGGCCAGCCCCAGCCAACTGCGCCGGACTAGTCTCCTCTCGGTGGCCCCCAACCTAGGCAGTGGCCGCGAAGACCACCTCGCTGTCTGAATAGTCTTTTGGCGGGAGGAATCGCGCGACAATCGATCAGCTGCGTCCATGCCTGCCTCATTTGGGTAGCAGGTGCAGTGCGGCAGCCTTCTCCAGGGTGAGGAACGATATCAAGTATCCCTAATTGACAGGACTATAATGATTCATATGCAGGCTGGATCCGTGATGCCAGCGGCGAGAAAGTTCTATTTATAATGTCGAACTCTAGGCCCGATCTCCGAGATCGTTCCGTTGCAACACGCCATTGCAACGGCGTGCGACACATTACGGGCACCCAGCCTCTCGCATGCCTCCTTTAAATGCTGGCGCACCGTATAGGGGGACAGGCCCAGCGACGTCGCCGTCTCCTCAGCCGTTGCCCCCCGCGCGGCATGGTAAAGACAATCGATCTGCCGCGTGGTGAGGAGCGGCATAGGATGCGGGTTCTTGGCGGGATGTGCGCTATCGAGACAGTCCATGAATTGGTTTGCGACTGCCTGCAGCGCCGCCCCGTAGCGTTTGACCCCCGCAGCGCAGGCTTCAGCATCTCCCGCGGCCCAAACCATGGCTGCCACACGCCCGCGTGAGCGATGAAGAGGCACGCACGCAAAGGCCTCGACGCGCATCGTCAGCATTGCTTCGCGCAACAGTCGCTGCTCGCTGGCGAGCCGCGGCCAGATCCGCCAGCTTTCCGCCTCTTTGATCGAGAAGGGGCCGTCGCGGCTCTGGCAAATCGTGTACATCGGGTGGCGATGCGTAAAAGGCAAATTGACCAACCGGTCTATCAGACTGGCTGGCCAGCCCACCTGCTCCAACAACCTGCGGCCGTCCTCGCCGGTCGCGCAGCGATTATCGGCGACATCCTCCACAAAGGCCGGGCGAAAGAACCCGGCGCAGAGGCCAACCTCCATCAATAGGCGCAACGCGTCGTCCAGGCAGTGGAGCCTGCTCATTTGATCGACGCTTTGCCAGATCAGCGCCTCCGTCGCAGGGCCGGGCTCGGCCACGCGGCAGCCAAAGGCGGTTTCGCCACCTGCTTTCATTCCTGGTCTCTCCAAATTGAGGGATAGTTGACCGGCGCGAACGTGGTTAGCTCAACAAAAGGACAGGAGTGGGTGACAGTATGCTGGACGAGTTGATCGCACGCGAACGTATCCGCCAACTCAGGCTTGATTACTCCGCCTGCTATGACAGTTGGGACTTTGACGGCTTGGCGGAGCTGTTCTGCGAAGATGCGGTATGCAGCTATCCTGAAGCTTTTGGCGGCCCAGTGCAGGGTCGCAGCGCTATTATCGCTTACATGAAGCGCTGGGCGGACGAGGGTCGCGCTCCGTTCGATGCCCTTCATCTCATCGCCAACCATACGGTGACATTGGAGAGCGCGGTCAGAGCCAGCGGCCACTGTTATCTGCTCGACTGGCTCACCCGCCAGTTCGAGGGGTCGCAACTCCAGACACCCGGCGGCCATGGAAACCCGCTTTTGCTTATCGGCCGGTACCGCGACCAGTACGTCCTGCAGGATGGCAGGTGGCGGTTCGCCAGCGTCGCGTTGGATGCTTTCTGGCCCGCTCGGGAGATGATGTAATGCTCCGCTTTCGTGAAACCAGCTTCGCGTTAACCATGTCACTGTCGTTCAGGGCATTTTTGCTTGCTGGCGTATTAATCTTACCCAAGCCTGGTCTTGCTCAGACCGAAAACGCTGCGAAACCGGACGAGGGCGCCCAGACACCACCGGTCGGTGAGATTGTCGTGACGGCCCAGCGCCGCAGCGAGCGTCTGCGCGACGTGCCTTTGACCATCAGCGCGCAGAACGCAGCGATGCTGGAAAGCGCAGGCGTTAGCAACCTGCGCGAGCTGGGGGTTGCCGTCCCAGGTCTCAGCTTCACCACCAACGGAACGTTTGCACAGCCGACAATCCGTGGCGTGCAGACCACCGTAAGCCAGGCTGGCGCAGACTCGCCCGTGGCGATCTATGTCGACGGGCTCTACCAAGCGAACCAACTCGGCAACCTGTTTGACCTGCCCGATGTGGAACGCGTCGAGGTTCTCAAGGGACCACAGGGAACGCTTTTCGGGCGCAACGCGACGGCGGGCGCAATCGTCATTCACACGCGCGATCCCGAGTTCGAGACCACCGGCTACATGGAGGCAAGCGGTGCCCGCTACCTTAGCAAGCAAGTGAACGATTCAAACGCTTACGGTTGAACAGCCGGGTCTAGGCACGTTCCACCATCAAGGTGGGACTGGCGGCGCAGGGCGATCCGTTCCCGGCGCCGACCGGTGTGGTCGACATCACCCTGCGCCGCGCCGATGGGGCCGATGGCCTGTCCGTCCTGGCGGACTACGGGCGCTTCGACAGCTACGGCCTCGAACTGGACGGCCGCCTCGTCGTCGTCGAGGACCGGCTGTCGGTGGCGGGCGGGGCGTCCGCCTACAGGAACCGGTTCGGCAACGGCGGGCGCGGAACATCGGCGACGTTCGGTCTCGTGCCGCACTGGCGCGTCTCCGACGGCGGTGGACGTGGTGATGTTCTGGAATCGCTCGACCACCGATGATGAAACCGCCGCGCCGATCTATGTGCCCCGCGCGAGCGTGCTGCCGCCGCGCATCGAGCGGGGGCACTACCCGGGGCCGGACTGGGCGCTGTGGAACGGGTTCAATCAGAACATCGGCGTGGTCGGCAAGGCGGCGCTCGGGGCGTGGACAATCAAGACGGGGCTGTTCCATTCCCTCAACCGCTCCCGCTCCAGCTTCAGCAACATCTTTGACGGCATTGACGAGGCGGGCGAGGCGGACAGGATCGTCTATGCCGACCCGCCCTCCCGATCCCGGTCCTACAGCGGGGAATTCCGGGCGTCCCGCGCCTTCGCCGAGGGCGGGCGGCGGCATCTGGTGTTGTTCAGCCTGCGCGGGCGCGACGTGGTGGAAACCTGGGGCGGGTCCGACCGGGCCGATCTCGGGCGCGTGCCCATCGGGGAAATCGTGAACCCGGCCAAACCGGCGTTCCGGTTTTCGGAGCAGACGCGGGACGGGGTCAAACACTTGACCGGCGGCCTGTCCTACACGCTGGCGTGGGGGGAATTCCTGACCTACAGCGCCGGGGTGCAGCGCACACACTACAAGAAATCGGTCCACGCCCCGGAGCAGGCCGCGAAGGACCGGAAGACGGACAAGTGGCTGCCGAGCACGGCCCTGACCGTTCGCCTGGCGCCGGACTGGGTCGCCTATGGCAGCTACACAAAGGGGCTGGAGGAAAATGGCCAGGCGCCGGACTACGCCGCCAACCGCCTCGAGGTTCTGCCGGCGCTGCTGACCCGGCAGTATGACGCGGGGATCAAGTGGTCGCCATTCCCGTCAACGTCCCTCATCGCGGGCTATTTCGATATCCGGAAGCCCTATTTCAGCCTCGACCAGAACAATGTGTACCGCGACCTCGGCGAGGTCTCCCATTCCGGCTTCGAGGTCAGCGTTTCCGATCACTCCCTGCCGGGGCTGAAGGTGGTCGGCGGCGCCTTTCTTCAGAGGCCGCGTGTCTCCTATGCGCCGGGGGCGGCGGCGGCAGGCAGGCGGCCGGTCGGGCAGCCGCAGGTCTCGCTGGAAATGAACGTGGACTATCGCCTGCCGTTTTGCGAGGGGCTGTCCGTTGACGGGTCCGTTTTGCACACGGGCAAGGTTGCGGCCACCGTGCGGAACGATCTGTTCATCCCCGGCTATACGACGCTGAGCCTCGGGGCGCGCTATGCCTTCGATCTGGGCCGCGCGCCCGCGTCCCTGCGCGTCTCCGTCGCCAACGTGACGAACAAATATACCTGGCTGTCGGTGGGCTCGGGCGCGTTCGAGCCGCTCGATCCCCGCTCCGTCACCGCCTACCTGACGGTTGATCTCTAGGAGGGCCGGGTGGGGCTTGCCGTCTGTCCTTTGCGTTGCGCCGGTTTTTCCGGGGTGACGAGCGGCAGGAAAATGGAGTCGATGATCTCGGCGATCACCGCTTGGGGCACCGGCTTGTGCGTCATGAGCGCTTCATGATTCACGAGGTCGAGGGGGAGGGTGGCGATGCGCGGCGTCAGCCGGGCGGGGTCGATTTCGCCGCGCCGGACGCCGCGTTCGAGAATGTCCTCGATCCCCCGATTGCCGCCGGTCCGCTTGCGCAGCTCGCCGCGCAGATCGGCCAGGCTGGAGTGCGTTTCAAGGAAGTAGTCGCGCATGCTGAACAGAACCCGGGTGATGGTGATCGCACCACGATCGGAGACCTGCCGCAACAGGAGGAGAAGCTCCGCGCGCACGCTCCCGAGGTCGGGGACGGTGACGGGATGCCGGGCGATGTAATGGCCGATGGCGGCAACGGCCAGATCGGCGCCGGTGGGCCAGCGGCGGGACAGCACAGGCCGGCTGGTGCCGGCGCGCCGCGCAACCGCCTCCAGCGTGAAGCTGGTGTAGCCCTTGTCGATCAGCTCGGCCCAGGCCGCGTCCAGTATGGCCTCCACCAGTACGCTGCCGCGTCGTCTCGCGCCCTTTTCCACACGTCCTCCCCCCGTTCCGGCACAAATAAGATACATTGTCGCATCTTATTGACCCCCGCTGCCCCGGGTGCGCATAAGATGCGGTGTTGCATCCTAACAGCGGAGTTCGTCCCATGCCAACGCCTCTCGCCCCCTCCAGGAAGGTGCTCATTTCCGGTGCCAGCATTGCCGGGCCGACGCTGGCCTACTGGCTGCATCGCTACGGCTTTGACGTCACCATCGTGGAGCGCGCGGACGCGGTGCGCAGCGGCGGCTACCCCATCGACGTGCGCGGCACCGCGATTGACGTGGTCGAGCGCATGGGGCTGCTGCCGCGTCTCCGGGAGGCGCATATCAACGCGCGCCGCCTCACCTTTGTGGACGAGAACGCGGCCACGATCGCCATCATCCCGCCCGAGGCCGTGACCGGCGGCGTCGCCGGGCGCGACATCGAGGTGCCGCGCGGCGTCCTGACGTTCCTGCTGTTCGCGCTGACGCAGAACGGGGCGATCCGCTACCGCTTCAACGACTCCATCGACACGCTGGAGGACGACGGCGAGGGCGTGACGGTCCGCTTCAAGAGCGGCGATGCGCAGCGCTACGATATCGTCATCGGTGCGGACGGCCTGCACTCGCGCACCCGCGCCCTGGTGTTCGGGCCGGAGGAGCAGTTCAACCGCTATCTCGGCTGGTGCTTCAATCTCTTTTCCCTGCCCAACATGGCCGGCCTTTCCCACGAGGGCGTGACCTATGCCGCGCCGGGGCGCATGGCCGGAATGTACGCGGTCGGCGACAACGCGATGCTCCATGCGTTCCTGACATTCGCGACCGACGAGCCGCCGGTCCATTCGCGCACGGATGCGGGCGCGCAGTGCCGCCGCACGGCCGAAGTGTTCGCCCGCGACGGTTGGGAAGTGCCCCATCTGGTCGAGGCGATGCAGACCTCGGATGATCTCTATTTCGATACGGTCAGCCAGATCCGCATGCCGCGCTGGTCCTCCGGCCGCGTGGTGCTGGTGGGGGATGCGGCCTACGCGCCCTCGTTCCTCTCCGGGCAGGGCACCAGCCTCGCGCTGGTTGGCGCCTATATTCTGGCGGGCGAACTGGCGTCCCACGACAACCCGCAAGACGCCTTCGCCGCCTACGAGCGGATCGTCCGGCCCTTCGTGGAAGCAAACCAGGCGCTGGCGACGATCGGCGAATCCCTGCTGCTGCCCCGCACGCAGGAGGAGCTGGACCGCCGCAACCAGCTTCTGGCGGGCGGCCTCTCCTCGGCGGACGACAGCGAACAGGCCGCCCGGCGCCGGGAGGTCCACAACATGCTCAAGCTGCCCGATTACGGGCGTGCGGCCGGGTAAGCCGCCCCGGCGCTGACGCGCCGGCGACCCTCCTGACAGCCCGAAACCCCGCATCCCGGCGCGGCGGCACCCGACCGCCGCGCCGCAACGCATGTCCGCCGTGCGCGCCTTCCCCCGCACCACAAGAGACCCGGCATGGCGCGGCGGCGGGCCGGCCTGTTCCTGAAAAAAAGGGGGAGAGTTGGTGTCAGAGACAATCGGGTCCACACACCACGATTGCTTGGAGCAATTTTTCTACTTGCTGGTGGAAATAAATCAAGGTTAACAATAAGTTAGTTATAAAATTAATTTAAATTAATCTTCCTGATTGCTAACGTTTCACAGGCAGAACCTTTCGGAAATCTCGAAACAGGGCGATCGGGGGATCAGATGCGTTTGTCGCGTGCAGAAGGAACATTCAAAAACGGGTTTCACCGGACACAGTCCACATCGTTTTTCTCGGCAATTCCACGGCTGGCGGCCCAGCCTCTGACCAGGGGCGCGGTGCTCGGCGCCCTGCTGGCCAGCACGGCCGCGACTCCCGCCTTTGCGGACATCACCAACTGGAACGGCACCGGCTCCTGGTCGACGCCGGGCAACTGGTCGCTTGGCATTCCCGTTCCCGGTGACGAGGCAAGGGTTCAATCCGGCACGTTGATCGTGGACACGTCGGTCGAGACGCTCAAGGGCTGGATCTATGGCACGGCCCAGGCGACGGTTCAGAGCGGATGGACGATCGGGAATGACTTTGGCCTGGAGAATGCGGGCACGCTCGACGTCCTGAGCGGCGGCACCATGCAGGTGGGCGAGGATCTGTTCCTCCAGTCCGGCACGGTGCGGGTTGGCGGCGCGAACGCAAGCCTTGCCGTCGCCGCGGATTTTGTGGTTGGCCGCGGAGCCGCCCCGTCCACGATCATCATCGAGAACGGCGGGCAGCTGACGACGGGCCGCAGTTTCGTGGGCGAGGGCCACAACACCGTGGCTGCCACCGGCATTTCGGTGCGGGTGAGCGGGGCCGGGTCCGTCTGGAACGCGGGCAGCTTCCTTGCCATGGGCGGCTCCGAGACGATGGAGGTTCAGGCCCTCGTGGAAAACGGTGGCCAGCTCGCCGCCCAGACCGGCGCGATCGGACGCGGCGGCAAGGGCGCGCTCACCATCACGGGCGCGCAGTCCGAGCTGCGGGTGAACGGCACCCTCACCGTGGGCGACTATTTCAACGGCCATGATGGCGAAGGCACGCTCACGATCGAGAACGGCGCCCAGGCGCGGATCGGAACCCTCCGGGTGGCGGACGACCCCGGCAGCAGCGGCATGGTAACGGTCGACAACGCAACGCTTTATGCCGGGCAGGTCGCCGCCGGTACGGGCGACGGGGCGTTTCATCTCAACAACAACGCCAGGCTGGTGCTGACCGGCGCGCAGAGCAACCTGTTCGCCGGGTTCGGTGCCGGCAAGGTCTCGATCCAGAACGGCGTCATCGACACGCAGGGCTTCAACGTCAGGACCGGCGCGGCCATCGGCGGCACCACGCTGACCAAGACCGGCACCGGCACGCTGACGCTCGCCGGCGCCAACAGCTTCTCCGGCGATCTGCTCGTCACGGCCGGCGTTGTCGCGGTGAAGGAGGGCGGGACGTTCCTTGGCGCCGCCGGGCTCCAGGTTGCGGCCAATGCCGGTTTCACGGTCGACGGGAATGGCAGCAGAGCCGCATTCGATACCGTTCAGATCGACAACGGCGGCAAGCTGATCGTCAGTGACAAGGCCAGTCTTGCGGCGCAGCGCCTCACGCTTGGCTCCAGCGGCAGCACGCTCGCGACGGAAGTGACGGTCACGGGCGGCGCAAGCCTTGTGGCCTCCCGTTTCCTCGCCGGCGAGAATGGCGTTGTCGCCATGCTGGTCGAGGACGCGGCCGTCGTCACCCTGGGCACGGGAGCGCCCGCCGACCGCACCGTCCTCACCTCCGATGGCAGCCGGGAGTCGGGCATTGTCATGACGGGGGCGCAGACCCGCCTCAACGTCCTGGGCGATTTTTATGTGGGCGAGGGGCTGGGGCGCGCGGCTGTTGCCGTCAGCGACGGCGCGGTGCTCGAGACGACCGGGACCACCTATCTCGCGAACAGCACCGGCAGCGGACTTTCCTACGGCGCGGTCAACCTGTCGGACGGGGAATGGCGGGCCGCGGATGTGGTGATGGGCGTCAACGTCGGCAGCAGCGCGAGCGTGACCCTCGACGGCCCCGACGCCCGCCTTCAGGTGGACGGAACCCTGACGGCCGGCGTCAACGGCGGCGTTGCCGGCCTTCAGCTGATCAAGGGAACGGCTGATATCGACCGGCTTGTTCTGGCCGGCGAGAACAGCAGCGCAAGCGTGTTGCACTACGGGACGGACCTCACGGTCCGGGAGTATCTCGGCGGCGTCGGCGAGAACGCAACGTCCCTCCATTACATGACGGTGGCCGCTCCGAAACTGACGGCGGAGACGCTGAAGCTGGGTGTGGCCAAGAACGCGCAAGGCCTTCTGGCGCTGGTCGACACGGGCGCGGTTGCCACCGTCACCGGCCAGGCCGTGGTGGGCGAACTCGGCTACGGTGGTCTCTACGTGTACGACGATTCCCGGTTCGAGGCCGGTTCCCTGCACGCGGCGCTGGACGCGGCCAGCACCGGATACATCGAGGTCAAGGCGTCGACCCTCACCGTCGGCCAGATCGCGGCGGGAGATGGCCAGGCCACCTTCCAGCTCCTCGACAAGGCCCGCCTGGTCCTGAGCGCATCGCAGGCTGACCTGTTCGCCAATTTCGGCAGCGACGACGCGGTCTTTGTCTCTGACGGCATCATCGACACCCAGGGCTTCGATGTCAGGACCGGCGCGGTCATTTCCGGCGCCGACATGACGAAGGCCGGCAGCGGCCGGCTGACGCTGGCCGCCGACAACACGCTGGGCGGAGTCGTCAGGATCGAAGCCGGCACCCTGCAACTCGGCGACGGCGGCACCTCCGGCATGATCGGGGCCAGCGTGATCAATGACGGCGTGCTGGCCTTCAACCGGTCCGACGACGTTGACTTCGGTACGGTCATCAGCGGGACCGGCGCCGTGCACCAGATCGGGAAGGGCACCGTCATCCTCAGCGGCGACAACAGCTATGCGGGCGGCACGGTGATCCGCGGCGGCACGCTGGCGGTCTCGCAAGACGCCAACCTCGGCGCGGCGGCGGGCAAGATCACCTTCGAGGGCGGCACGCTCCGCACGACGGCAGACTTCGCGAGCGGGCGCGACCTGGTCTTCGCCGGCGACGGCACGGTGCTGACCGACGCGGGCACGACGCTGACACTGAGCAGCACGCTGTCCGGCAGCGGCGGCTTCACCAAGGCGGGCAGCGGCCGGCTCGTCCTCACCGCCGACAACGGTGCCTACACGGCAACGACGCGGGTGAACGAGGGCACGCTTTCCGTCAACGGCGTGCTCGGCAGCCACGTGGACGTGGCGCAGCAGGGCCGCCTCGGCGGCAACGGCCGGGTGGGCAGCGTGTTCAACACGGGCACGGTGGCGCCGGGCAACAGCTTCGGCACGCTCACCGTCGTCGGCAATTACGTCGGTAACGGCGGTGTGCTCGAGATTGAAACCGCCCTTGGCGGCGATGACTCGGCGACCGACCGGCTGGTGGTCCTTGGCGACACGGCGGGCCAGACCGAGGTGGTGGTTCTCAACCGCGACGGCCTTGGCGGCGTCACGGTCGAGGGCATCAAGATCATCGACGTGGCGGGGGCGTCGAACGGCACGTTCGTGCTCCGCGGCGACTATGTGTTCGAGGGCGACCCGGCGGTGATCGGCGGCGCCTATGCCTACCGCCTGTTCAAGGGCGGGATCTCCGATCCGACCGATGGCGACTGGTATCTGCGCACGACCCTGGAGGACGACGGGGACGACGGGGACGACGCGACGCCGCAGCCCCAGCCCCAGCCCCAGCCCGGGCCCCAGCCCGGGCCGCAGCCTGCGCCTTCCCCGGCGCCGTCGCCGGCGACCGGCGAGGTGGGCGTGGTCTACCAGCCGGGCGTGCCGGTCTATGAGGGCTACGTGCAGACCCTGCTGGCGCTGAGCGAGCTGCCGACGATGCAGGAGCGCGTGGGCAACCGCACGTGGGCGGGGTCGCCGATCCACGCGGGCAGCGGCATCTGGGGCCGGATCCGCAGCACGCGCCACCGGCCGGAGGCGGCGTTCTCGACCAGCGGCACCGACAAGAACATCAACAGCTGGCAGATGCAGCTGGGGATGGAGCAGACGCTGGCGCAGCGCAGCGACGGCAGCACCCTGATCGGCGCGGTGACGGCCCACTACGGCAAGGCGGACGGCCATGTGGCCTCCCGCTTCGGCCGCGGCGCGATCAAGACGAAAGGCCACGGCCTTGGCGCAACGCTCACCTGGCACAGCCCCTCGGGCTTCTATGCCGACGGTCAGGCGCAGGTCAGCTGGTTCTCCAGCGATCTTACCTCCGGCACGCTCGGCGCGCTCACCAAGGACAACGACGGCACCGGCGTCGGCTTCAGCCTGGAGCTGGGCAAGCGGGCCTCGCTCGGCGGCGGGCTCAGCCTCACGCCGCAGATCCAGGTGAGCTACGCCCATGCGGACTTCGACCGGTTTGTCGATCCGGCCGGGGCGGTGGTGAAGGCGGATCAGGCCGAGAGCCTGCGCACACGCTGGGGCCTGTCGCTCGACCATCAGGCCACCGTGGGAGCCAACCGCAGCCGCTACCTCTACGGCATCGTCAACATCAGCCGCGAATGGCTGGCGGAGACGGGCGTCATGGTGAGCGGGACGGACATCCTCAACCGCGAACGCGCCTGGTGGGGCGAGATCGGCCTTGGCGGCAGCTACACCTGGAACGGCCGCGTCACCCTCTACGCCCAGGGCTCGGGCAAGACCGCGCTCGGCGACTTCGGCGACAGCTACAGCCTCAAGGGCACCGTCGGCCTGCGGGCGTCGTTCTAAACCTTCCGCCTGAACCCTCTCGGGCGACCTTGCGGTGGATCCGGCAGGCACGGATCCACCGCTTTTCATATCGACTTCGGCATCCCCGGCCCTCGTTCGCCGTTTTCTGCCGGGGGGCGGACCTGCTGCCCCGGCGGGGTCCGCTTCCCTGCCGTGCCTTGCGTCAAAAATATCGCACGCGATTAAATCGCTCTTGACGGATCGCGGCGCAAGTCATATGTATCGCACACGATTAAAGCGTAAGCGAGTTGGTGCCGCTGCCCCCGGCGGTATCGCCCCCAAGACAGGACAAGGAGAGACCGATGAGTGACGTGCTGGAAACCATGGAGCGGCTGGATCGTCGCGAACTGCTTGGCGCCGCGATCGGCGCGACGGCGGCCACGGCGGTTGCCGCCGGTGTGATCGGCGGGCGGGAGGCGCAGGCGCGCGCCTCGGCCGCCCCCGGCCCCCAAGTGAAGGAGTCCGCAGCCATGAGCAGGATCACCAGCCCCGACACCATTCTCACCCGGGACGGCGTCAGCCTCTATTTCAAGGACTGGGGCCCGAAGGACGGCCCGGTCGTCACCCTCAGCCACGGCTGGCCCCTCACCGCCGACAGCTGGGAGAACCAGGCGTTTTTCCTCGCCAATCACGGCTTCCGCGTCATCGCCCATGACCGGCGCGGCCATGGCCGCTCCAGCCAGCCGTGGGACGGCAACGACATGGACCACTACGCCGACGATCTGGCGGCGGTGGTCGAGGCGCTGGACCTGCGCGACGTCTCCATGTTCGGCTTCTCGACCGGCGGCGGCGAGGTGGCTCGCTATGTGGGCCGCCACGGCACCGGGCGCGTGGCGCGCCTCGGCCTGATTTCGGCGGTGCCGCCGCTGATGGTGCAGCGGCCGGACAATCCGGGCGGCGTCCCCCTCAAGGTGTTCGACGACATCCGCGCGGGGTTCATCGCCAACCGCTCCCGCCTGTTCCGGGACATTCCGAGCGGCCCGTTCTACAACTTCAACCGCCCGGGCGCGACGGTGGACGCCGGCCTCGTGGAGTCGTGGTGGGCGCAGGGCATGCAGGGCGGCTTCAAGAACACCTATGACTCGATCAAGGCGTTCTCCGAGACCGACTTCCGCGAGGACCTGAAGAAGTTCGACCGGCCGACGCTGATCGTCCACGGCAGCGACGATCAGGTGGTGCCCCTCGACGTGTCGGGCCTCGCCTCGAAGGCGCTGGTGCCCCATGCGGTGCTGAAGGTGTACGAGGGCGCCCCCCACGGCCTCACCGACACCCACAAGGACCGGCTCAACCAGGACATGCTGGCGTTCCTCAGGAGCTGAGCCCGGCAGGACCACGGCGCGGGCGGCGCGTCCCGGTGCGGGAGGCCGCCCCTGCCGTATGGTCTTGCCTGTTTGCGACAAGAGCGCACGCGATTATATCTGGCCCATGAGCAAAACCGACCCTTCCGCTGACACCGCCCCCGGCGCGCTCGACCGCCTGCTGTGCTTTGGCGTCTATTCCACCGGCCTTGCCTTCAACCGGGTCTACAAGCCGCTGCTGGACCGGCTGGGGCTCACCTATCCCCAGTATCTGGTGATGGTGGTGCTGTGGCAGCGCGACGGCCAGACCGTGGGTGAGCTGGGCGACCAGCTTTTCCTCGAATCCAACACCCTGACGCCGCTCATCAAGCGGCTGGAGGCCGCCGGCTACCTTACGCGGCGGCGCGACACGGCCGACGAGCGGGTGGTGCGGGTGTTCCTCACCGAGGCCGGGCGCGACCTCGCCGGGGAGGCCGCCTGCGTGCCGGACCAGATCCTCGCCGCCTGCGGCATCACGCAGGAGCAGCTCGGGGAGCTTCAGTCCACCCTGCTCACCCTGCGCCACAACCTGCGCGCCAGCGCCGGCGCCGAGGACTGACCGGCCGTTGTTCTACCTGCTCTCGGGCGCAACCCCGTAGATGGCGCTGCGCAGCCCGTCGACGAACGGGCCATCCATGCCCTCGGGCGTCGTGTTGGTGAGCGCGACCACGGTCAGCTTCCGCTCGGGATCGACGAACCAGCTATGGCCGTAGACGCCGCCCCAGCGGAACGTCCCCCGCGCGTGCGGCGTGGCGGCCGCCGCCGGGTCGAGCAGCACGGACCAGCCGAGGCCGAAGCCCCAGCCGTGCGCGTCCGGCCGGTTCGCGGCGTCGCTGTGGTCCACCATCATCTGCGCCACGGTCTCCGGCTTCAGCACGGTGCCGCCGCCGGTGCGCACGGCCTCCAGCAGGGCGAGGATATCCCGCGCCGTGCCCACCATGCCCGCGCCGCCCGAGGGGTAGGCGTCCGGGTTCAACGCGCGGCTGGGGGCGAAGGTGATGTGGCTCGCGACCATGGGCAGGCGGACGTTGTCGGTCATGCGCTCGGGGGCCATGGGCTCTGTTCCCGGCGCGCGATGGATGTAGGGCGGGGCAAGGCGGGCCGGGTCGGTGACGGCAAAGCCGGTGTCCGTCATGCCGAGCGGCGCGGTCACCTTCTCCCGCACCACCTGCGCGAGCGGCTTGCCCGTGGCCCGCTCGATGACCGCGCCGAGCACGTCGGTCGCCAGCGAATAGCGGAAGCCCGTGCCCGGCGGGAAGGCGAGCGGGATCTGCGCCAGCCGCTGCAGGTTGCCGTAGAGGTCGGTGTCCGGCAGCTCCATGCCGTCCAGCACGCTGAGGCGGAAGTAGAGGCTGTCCGGCGATTCCAGAAAGCCGTAGCTGAGGCCGGCGGTGTGGCTGAGCAGCTGGCGCACGGTGATCTCGGGCGCGGTGCCGTCCGGCAGGCGCGGGCGGAACTCGGGCAGCCAGCGGGAAACGGGCGCATCCAGCGCCAGCGTGCTGTCCTCCACCAGCGTCATGGCCAGAACCGACATCACCGCCTTGGAGACGGACGCCAGCCGGAAGATCGCGTCCTCCCGCATGGGCTCGCCCTTCTCCCGGTCGAAGTGCCCGGCGGTGCGGCGGTAGACGATGCGGCCGTCCTCCGCCACCAGCACCACCGCGCCGACGATGCGTTGCTCGGCGATGGCCTTGTCGATCGCCGCGTCGAGGCGCCGGGCGAAGGCAGGTGCCTGCGCTTCCGCCCGGGCGACGGCCGGGACCGGCTGGCCGAGCAGCGGCGCGGCCGGGGCGGCGGCGGCGAGCAGGGCGAGGAGGGGGGCGAGGCGGCGTGCGTGCATGCGTCAGGTCTCCCTTCGTTCAACCGGATAACTCGCCGAGATTAGGGATGCCCGGCGCGGCTTTCCAGACGCCCCCCCCCTGTGCTCTGATGGCTGGGGCTCTGATGGCCGGTGCTCCGATGGCCGGTGCTCTGATGGCTAGAAATGCGCCAGATACCCGCCGTCCACCGGCAGCAGGTGCCCGGTGATGTAGGAGGCGGCGGGGGAGGCGAGGAACACCACCGCGCCTGCGATCTCCTCCGGCTTGCCCCAGCGGCCGAGCGAGGTGCGCCGGACGAGCCAGTGGGCGATGTCCGCGTCCGCCACCATCTCCGCGTTGGCGTCGGTGGCGAAGAAGCCGGGGGCGACGGCGTTGACGGTGATGCCGCGCTCGCCCAGTTCCGCCGCCAGCGCCCGGGTGA